>JADMIO010990993.1_pt1 | contig 115119 bp, 115 predicted proteins | sample 8958161 | NCBI WGS metagenome assembly JADMIO01 (sample SAMN16585339, study PRJNA669376) | soil metagenome | isolation source: Crop rotation soil | place: USA: Cullars Rotation, Alabama | collected 2011 | reverse complement strand
CCGCGACTTCAAGTCACGTGAATTCCAAGCTTCGGATCCCACTGTGCTGGAAAGTGGCGCCACAGCCCACGGCCTGCCGGGTTTCGTCGCGCGCGACGGCGAACAGCACGTGGGGCTGCACCAGCACACTGAGGTCCAGCGCATGCCGGCTCTCTGGCGGATAGAGCGAGTCCTGGTAGGCGTCCAGTTCGGTGATGAGGGCGACGACGTCGGGCTGGTCGGGGGATTCGAAGGCGAGCTGCATGGCGGCACTATGCCTTGTGCGCACCGGCGAGCTGGCGAGCCCAGGTGCCTACCTGCTCGCGCAGGGCGGTTGGCTCCAGCGCCTGGGCCTCAGGGGCCAGCGACAGCACCAGGCGTGCCGCCTGCTCCAGGCTTTCGATGGGCAGCTTCACTCGCACCCAGCGCTGCGCCTTGACGGGCGCCTCGGGCACGGCACCCGCGACGGCCTGGGCGGCGTAGCGGCCTTTCTCGGACAGGCGCCGGCAGCCCTCGGGTGTCAGCCGCAGCAGCGCCGTCTCGGGCCGCAGTTCGCGCTCGAAGCGTTGCGTCGACGCCTGCCACCAGTCCGCCAGCTCGAAGTCGTCGGGTCTCTCGAAGCCCTCATCGCCGACCGTCAAGGCCTGGATGTTGGCAACCTTGAGCATCATGACCCGCTGGCCCGCGCGCATCACGCCATACCAGGCGCCCGCCTTCAGCACCAGGCCCAGCGGTTCGGCCTTCCAGCGTCGCTCGCCCTTCCAGCTCAGGTAGTCGATCTCGACACGCTTGCCTTCCAGCACCGCACTCGCCAGTGCCGGCAGATGCGGCGTCGGCGCGCCCCCCTGGTACCAGTCCAGCGGGTCCACATGCAGGCGTGCTTGCAGCCGGCCGGCCAATGCAGCCGACTCGCCCGGCAACGCCGACTGCAGCTTGAGCTTGAGCCGCTGCGAAGCCCCGCCCAGTCCCAACTCGCTGGCCGCGCCCGGCAGCCCGAGCAGCGGCAGGGCCTGGGCCTCATCGCCCAGCAGGCCGTTGAGCCGCGTGGCGAAGCCTTCGCGCAGCTTGAAGCCGCCGCCCCGGCCGCGCTCGGCATAGACGGGCACGCCGGCGGCCGACAGCTCGTCGATGTCGCGCAGGATGGTGCGCACCGACACCTCGAACTCGCGGGCCAGCGCCGGCGCCGTGATCTGCGGGCGCAGTTGCAGCAGGATCAGGATGGACAGCAGTCGGCTGGCGCGCATGCCCCGGATGATGTTCTGCAAAACATGACGCCGATTGTCAGGTCATGCCGCGCAGCATGCGCCACCTCCACTCATCAGCGAGACGACGCATGACCGACTCCACCGAACGCCGCCGCCTTCTGCAGGCCGCCGCCGCCCTGGCCCCCACGGCCTCTGCCGCCCTCGCCGAGCCCCAGCCCGGACCCGCGCTGACGGGCACGCCGCCCGCCACACGCACGCCCGGCAGGCCCGGCGACTTCGACTTCCTGACCGGCCGCTGGAAAATCCTCCACCACAGGCGCCGCAACGGGGCCTGGGACGTCTTCGAGGGCGAGGCCACCGTGCACGCCATCCTGGCCGGTATCTGCAGCGTCGAGGAGCTGCGCATCCCGGCGCGCAACTTCAGCGGCATGGGCCTGCGCCTGCTGGACGTGAAGAAGGCGCAATGGAGCGACTTCTGGGTCAGCGGCGCCGCCGGCGAAATCGGCGCCCAGGGCCTGCCCGGCAGCTTCGAGGGTGGGGCCGGCATCTTCCAGGAAGAATCCGAGGAGGACGGCAAACCCGTCCTCTACCGCAGCGTCTGGGACCTCATCAGGCCAACGAGTTGCCGCTGGCAGCAGGCGGTGCGAATTCCAGCGGTGTTGAGCAGCATGTTCAGCACATTGCGCGGCGCGTCCGCTGGTCATGACCACCGAACCGGTGTTGAACCGTAGGCCTGAGCGTTTTAGTTAAACCAGTTCTTTGATGCGCTGGGCAACGCGCAGCCTTGTCCACGACCAGCCGGGCGCGCAGCGCCCGGCCCTCCCGGTGCTCGGTTGGAAGTCAGGACAAAGCTGTGACCCGTCTTTGAAGGCTCCATACTGGCCCGTGCCTACCGGCCTTGCATCCGCGCCGCCTCGTCAATGAGGGCTGCCACCTTGTCGGGGTGGCTGGCCATCGACAGGTGACTGGAGGCCAGCACCACGGTGTGCGCGTTCAGTTCGTTGGCCAGCGCGCGCTGCACGCGCGATGGCAGCGCATGGTCGTTCGTCGTGACCAGATACCAGCTGGGCTTATCACGCCATGCGGCATGGGAAACCGGGTCGGCGAAAGCGTGTGCTGCCAGCGGCTTTTGGACGGCAGCCAGTTCGCGGGCCATCGACAACGGCAGGTCGCCCACCATCACCGCATGGAAAGCCTGCGGATCGTCCAGCCAGATCAGCCCGGCGGCATCGGGCGTCATACCCTCAATGGGGGCGCCATGCCGTTGCAGCAAACCCTGGGCGGATTCACCGCTGTCCGGGACCAGCGCTGACAGGTAAACCAGTGCTTTGACCTTGGCCGTATTGCCCGCTTCGGTCACGACGACGCCGCCCCATGAGTGGCCGACCAGCAGGACATCGTTCGGCTGACGCTCCATGACGCGCCGCGTCGCCGCCACGTCGTCGGCCAACGACGTCAATGGCAATTGCACCGCGGTAACGCGATAGCCCTTCTTCTGCAGCAGCGGGATCACGCGCGACCAGCTCGAACCGTCGGCAAAGGCGCCGTGGACGAGCACGATGTTGGGCAAAGACGGGGCCGCAGAAGCGGCGGTGGCCAGCGACAGGGCGAACAACGCGCCGAACCTGCGTCGAAGAACGAGTCTCATGATCGGTCTCCTCGCTCAGCCCGCCACCGCTTTGGCACCCGCCGCCCAATGCTCGGGAAAGGCACCATGCCGGATCGCTGGCTGGAAGGCCTGGACGGCCACGTCGACCAAGCCCAGAGCCACGAAAGGATCGGCGGACAACACGCCGTCCAGTTCGGCGCGATGCTCGCAATGGGCGACGATGACACCGCCGGTGCCGGACTCCAGCGGCCCGGCGACGATGAAGCGGCCGCTGAGCGTGTGGTGGGCCAGCCAGGCTCGGTGCGCGTCCAATTGCGCCTGAATGGCGGCCGGCTCGGCGCGATAGTCGAGGGTGACGAGGAACAGCATGTGAGCTCCCGGTTCAGGCAGTGAGGACGTTGGCGACGACCTCGGGCACGAGGGCGGTCGCTTCGGCGATCGATTGCTCCCGGGCGTCGGCGCCCTTGGTGAGTCGCTCGGCGCGCACGAACTGGACGTCGGTGATGCCGAGGAAGCCGAAGAAGGCCTTGAGGTAGGACTCCTGGAAATCCATGCCCGAGGCCGCGCCGACGGAGTACATGCCACCCCGGGTTGAGGCCACGATGACGCGCCGCCCCCCAGCGAGGCCGACCGGCCCTTCCGACGTGTAGCGGAAGGTGCGGCCGGGCTGCGCGATGCGGTCCAGCCAGGCCTTCAGCTGGCTAGGCACCGAGAAGTTGTACATCGGCACGCCGATGACGATGACCTCGCTGTCGAGGAATTCGGCCACCAGCTGTTCGGAGCGCGCATGTTCCGCAGCCGTGGCGGCGTCCGTAGCGATCGTGCCAGCCACGTTGCGAAAACCGGCAGCTACAGCACCGGTGAGGTGGGGCACGGCGTCTTCGACGAGGTCGCGGTAGCGCACGTCGGTGCCGGGGCTGGCAAGGGTCAGCTCCGCCACGACAAGGCGGCTGAGTTGGCGGGACGCCGAGGCATCGGCGGCGAAACTGGAGTCGAGGTGCAGGATCTTCATGGCAGTGATGGTTGAAGCAACGATGGCCGTGACGATAGGGAGACGGTGACCGTTCCACTAGCTGATGGAAGTAGGACAGATCGTTCTGATTTCAGGACAATCCTCTGACTCCAACCCCGACCTGCATCGTGGAAGACCTGAATGACCTGGCTCTGTTTGCCGCCGTCGTCACGCATGGCGGCTTCTCCGGAGCCGCGCGCGCCATAGGTATCCCGAAGTCGCGGTTGAGCCGGCGCGTGGCAGAGCTGGAGGCCCGACTCGCGGTCCGCTTGCTGCAGCGCTCGACCCGGTCGGTCAGCGTGACCGAAGTCGGCGCGGCCTTCTTCACGCATTGCGAATCCGTGGCGGCCTCTGCAAAGTCGGCGTATGAGGTCGCTGCACGCGCTCATGCCAAGCCGTCGGGCCGGCTGCGGGTCAGTTGCCCCATCGGCGTGGCCCACCTGTTTCTCGCACCCGTGCTGCCGGCCTTCCTGCTCGCCCATCCGGGCGTCCGATTGGACTTGGACCTGACCAACCGACGCGTCGACCTGATCGGCGAAGGCTATGACGTGGCCATCCGCATCCGCTCAGCGCTTGAGGACTCGGACCTTGTCATCCGGCAGCTCGGCGTCAGCGACCAGTTGCTGGTGGCCAGCCCTGGCTTCATCGCTGCGAACGGCCCCTTCGGCACGGTGGAGGCGCTGCAGGGCGTCAAAGGCATCGGTCCGGCGGGCGTGCGGGGCGACAAGCCGCGCTGGACTCTGGCGGCACCCGGCGATGTGCAGGCGGAGGTGGGCTACCAGCCCTGTTGCGCGACGGACGATGTCTACCTGATGTCCCGCATGGCGGTCGCTGGCGTCGGCGTGGCTCAGTTGCCTTATCACGTGTGCGAGGAGGATCTTCGCCAGGGCCAGCTGGTGGATCTGCTGCCTGGCCATCGACCACCGCCACACCAACTGCATGCCGTCTACCCCTCGCGGCGCGGCATGGTGCCGGCCGTCAAGGCGTTCGTCGACATGCTGGCGACCGAACTGCCCCAGACGATGGCGCTCGCCAACCGGGAGTTCCAGCGCGTCGCAGGTGGCAGCGGCGCGTAGCAGCGGGGCAATTCCTTCTGCGTCAGCGGCCTGCGCAGCGAACCGGTATGCAAGCTTGCGTAGCCAGACAGATTACCCAACTTCTCGGGCTAGGCGTACGTCGCATCGGACTCCGGTCCCTGCACCTCGAGCTGGACAGTGTGCTCATAAGCCGCTGGCCCGAGTGGTCAGGACCCACTGGACCCAGTGCTCACATGGAACTGGAATATGCAGGCGGCGTCGCGCGACGGCGGCAAGACCTGGCTCATGGATTGGTCGATGGACTGGGCACGGGTGGCCTGAGACTGCGGCGCACGGCGACGGCGGGCCAGGAACAGGCCAGCATCGATACCGCTCCGCATCGCCGTCGCTACTCCACGCGCTCGAAGCGCGGCCTCAGGACGCCGTCGACCTCCAGCTCGCCGGTGAACATGTCAAAGGGCCGCACCCACCAGCCGCTGTCGTTGTACAGCGGCCGGTAGACGACCACGACCTCCAGCGTCTCGCTGTGGCGGGCCACATGCAGGACTTCGTATTCGCCGCCCTTGTAATGGCGGTAGCGGCCCGGAGCGAGGTGGGGCAAGGGAGGCAGGTCTGAATTCATGCCCCGATTTCACCTCAGGGCTTGAAGGCAGGGTCCGTTTCCGCCCCCTTGCGCGGCTGCCAGCCCAGGCCGTAGTACTCGCCGCGGTCGCGGGCCCAGGGGTCGAAGGCGTTGGTCACGTGGGCCAGCTCGGGCGCCAGTTCGGGCACGGTGCGCAGCAGCACGCGCTTGAACGGGGAGACCTCGACGCGGTGGCCATTGCTCTCCCGGGCCTCGAACTGCTTGCCGGTCGGGCCGTTGTTCAGCAGCCATTCGATGCCGAGATGGCCGTAGAACTCGGGGCGGAAGCTGCTGGTGAAGAAGCGGTCGCTGAAGAGGCGGCGCGAGGCGTTCAGGATGAAGACCTGGAACTGCGTCTCCGAGATCGCATAGCCATGCGGCCGCGTGAACTCGGACAGCCATCCCACCACCGTGTCGACGTCCTCGATGTTGTCGACCACGCTGCCATCGGGCTTGCCCAGGCAGTCGTTGATGGGGCTGCCATCCAGGTTCTTCTGCGCGGCGGTGATGATCTTCTTCGCATCGCACTTGTGCTGGCCGTAGACGCTGCGCAGGTCGTTGATGACCTTCTGCTGGCGGGCACGCTCTGGCGAGTCGGCGGGCAGGCGGGCATCGATGAAGTCGTCATAGCTCGTCAGCTGGCGCAGGCCGTACTGGCGGCGGAACTCGTTGAAGCGCGGCACGCCATGTTCGCGGTCGCGGATGATGTCCAGGGCCGCAACGTCGATCTTGCCGGTGCTGGACTGCAGCCGCGGAATCGACAGGTTCTGCAAAAAGGCCGGCGTGTTGCCCAGGGTCAGCAGGCCCAGGCGCTGGCGGCCCATCGACAACGCCCAGTCGGCGGCACCTTCATTGTTCAGCGCCGGCGTGGCCTTGCCGCGGAAAGTCTCGATGACGGGCACCTTGGCGGCGATGCGATTGGGGTCCTGATCCCAGTGGCGCAGCTCGATGAGGTCGGGCACCAGGGCATGCAGGCGGTAGACGCTGACGAACTCCTCTGGGAAGTTGAAGGGCGAGCCGAAATGGTTGACGCCACCGTTCACATGCTCGGGGTTGGCCAGGTTCCAGATGTCGTCCTTCTTCGCGTCGTGGCGGGCGAAGAAGCTGTCGTCCCTGTAGACCCGCGCGCCCAGGCCGAAGATGCCCGGCCCCGAAGCCAGGGCCGAATACCACTGGCCGGCCTTCTTGGCGTCGGTGCTCTTGCCGTAGTTCTGCACGACGATGGCTTCCAGCGCGTTCTCGACGATGGGATGACCTTCGAACAGGCCGCCCCAGTTGGCGTTCATGCCGAGGTAGAGGGGCTCGTCGTAGAGCAGCTGCGTCGTCCACTCGATGGTGTGGATCTTGGCGATCTCGGCGGCGACGACGAGGCGGCCCACCTCGAACAGCACGTCGGGCGAGACGTCGCGGTAGCGGACGGGCGCCGTCGGGTTGGCCGGGTCGCGCAGGCCGGAGTCGCCGTCGGGCGCCGCCGCGGCGCGGCGGCGGAACTCGGTGACGAAGGCGTTGTGCTCGCGCGAGAACACCGTCTGGTAGAAGCCGACGCCGATGCTCCAGTTGTCGGGGAAGGCGGCCGCGCCCTGGCCGGCCCATTGCGGCAGGATGGGGTCATTGGCCGCAAAGACAGGCAGCTGGCCCTGGGCCTCGCCGGCTCCACCACGCGCACCGGGCAGCATCAGCAGCTTGGCCGGGTCGGTCGGGTCGCGCTTGACGCGCTGGCGCGACACGGCGTTGTAGCCATAGATCTGCGAGGCGTCCCACCAGGCGGTGTTGTTGTTGGCATGGGTGCGGAAGGCTCGCGCCAAGGGCTTGGTTCCATCAGCGGCCGTGTAGCGCGGCGGCGCATTGCCGTCGGCGACAAAGCTGCGGTCGATGCGGTCGTCGGGCCGGCAGCCCAGCTTGGCCGCGTCGCCGGCGCAGCCGACGGGCATCCACTGGTTCTGGTTGCGGCCCTCCTCCATATGGGAGAACCAGTCATGCGTCATGTACTGGATCCAGAAGGCCGCCAGCACATTGAAGAAGGGCGCCTTCTGGTAGTCGCAGTTGGCGTCCACCGCATTGCCCGGCAGGCCCTGGCCGTCGCGGCACTTGGCCGGGTCGCTCTGGGCGCGCGTGAACAGCTTGCGGCTGATCAGCTGCGGGTCGGGCTGCAGCAGCGAAAGGCGCTCGCCATGGCGGTTGCGGGCCAACTGGTCGTCGCTGATGTCGGGGTAGGTGGCCTCGAACTGCACGTTGCGCGCGAAAAGCGCACCGGCCGAGCCCATCTTGGGGTTGCGGATGTCGTTGCAGATGCCGTCGAGCTGGCGCCAGCGGATCAGCTCGCCCTGGCAGAGCTGGGGCCCGTCGCCACCGACGGCCGTGAAGAAGGGTGAGGTGGACGGCAGCCGCATCGAGGCCCAGGTCTTGATGGCGGCGCCCGCCACGCCTTCGCGGCCGTTGGCGTAGTCGGCGAAACTGCCGGAGTTGTCGAACAGGTTGAACTTGATCAGCTCCATGCGCTGGTACTCGAGGTCCAGCAGGGCGCCGTCGACGCCGCGGCCATTGGCGCTGAAATGACTATCGACGCCTGTCGTACCCGGCAGCAGTGTGGACTTGTCGCCGGTAGCCCAGTAGTTGGCCCAGTCGACATAGGGTGTGTGGCGGAAGGCTGCAGCCTTGTCGCTGCCGCGGCAGCGGGCGACCTCCTCGCCGACCTTGCCGTTGAAGCGCTCGCTGCGCTCGTCGGCCACCTTGCGGAAGCCCCCGGCCAGCATGGCCGTGCAGTTCTTGGTGTCTTCCAGGCTGGCTTTGGGGCTGTTGCCGGCGCAGCCGGCCAGCAGCACGATCGGTGCCAACAGCAGGCCAAGCAGCCCGAATAGGCGGTGCTTCATGAGGTGCTCCTCTCTTGTTCTTCGCGAGACCGCGGAACATAGCGAGGCCATGGCCACAGCGTCAATCCTGCGAAGGCCCCGAAAGATTCACCTTGATGACAGCCTCCGTGCGAGCCTGACTACGGCGGCAGCCGGCAGGCGCCGTCGGCCCTGGCCGCGGCCGACTCCTTGCACAGGGCCCGCCACAACTGCAGCGTGAAGCTTTTTTGGCTCCGCGCGAACCCCGGTGCCGCGCCGACGAAGAGGTGCCGCCTCTCCACCGCCGGCGCGAGCCGCTCGATCTGCCGGGCCAGCTGCGGGTCGCGGCGCAGCCTGTCGTCCACGAAATAGCTGTGCATCAGCAGCACGGGCGTGCGCCCAGCGGCCACCTTGAGCAGGGCGCTCTCATGGCTGGGCGCCGGGTCCGCGAGCCAGCCGCGCTCCCGGGCCAGCATCTCGGTGCGCGTGCTTGCGGTGACGCCGACCCGCTGCTGTTCAGTCAGTCCCGAGATTGTCTGGCCATCCCAGGCGATGCCGCTGCCGCGGCGCGCGTACAGCACGTACTCGACCCTCCCCAGGCTGTAGTCGAACTCGCCGCGGCGCCCTTCCCGTGGCGGCAGGGCCAGCAAGGCCGCGATCGGCCCGCCCTCGCCCACGCCGGCCACCAGGTCGATCTGCCCGCCCTCGATCATGGCGCGCAGCCGGCGCACCGGCAGGCGCAGCATCTCGGCCTTCTCCAGGCAGCCCTGCCCGCGCAGCGCCTGGCGCATCCAGTCCACCAACAGCCCCGGCGGCCGCAGGAAGTCCTCGCCCTGACCGCGCATGAAGGGCTCGGCCGGCCCCTCGGGGAAGGCGATGCGCAGGCGCTCGGGGCAGGCGTCGGCCCGGGCCACTGCGGTTATGAGGCCTGCAGCAATCGGCAGCACATGACGCAGCACAGCCGCCGCCACGGCGGACACAATGCCGCGCGAGGTCGACGAGTCCACGCCACCGAGTATGGGGTTGACCCCTCATTTCTGACTGTTTGCAAACGATATGAACCCGTCACGCCGTCAACTTCTGCACTTCAGTGCCGCCACGGCCGGTTTGCTGGCCGCCGCCGGCTCCGCCCAGGCCGCGGGAGGCCCCCTGCTGGCGCGACGCCTGCGCCCCGGCGACACCCTGGGCCTGGTCAGCCCCGCCAACGCCACCTTCGAGCGCGAGCCGCTGAAGATGGCCGTCGAGGTCGTGCAGGCCCTGGGCTTCAAGGTCAAGCTCGGCGAGTTCGTCGCCGCACGGCGGGGGCCGTTTGCCGGCACCGACGCGCAGCGTGCCGCGGACATCAACGCGATGTTTGCCGACGACGCCGTGGCCGGCATCCTGGCCGTGACCGGCGGTTCGGGCTGCAACCGCATCGTCGACAAGCTGGACTACGAGCTGATCCGCCGCAAGCCGAAGTTCTTCGGCGGCTTCAGCGACCTGACCTGCCTCGTCAACGCCCTCCACCGCCAGACCGGCCTGGTTACCTTCCACAGCCCGGTGGCCGTGTCGGAATGGAACGACTACTCGGTGCAGAGCTTGCGCGCCATCGCCATGAATGCCGAGGCGGCCGTGCTGCGCAACCCGGTGGTCAAGCCCGTGGACGACCTCATCGCTCGCGAGGAGCGCATCACGACCGTGCGCGCCGGCAAGGCCCAGGGCCGGCTGATGGGCGGCAACCTGACCGTGCTGGCATCCATGGCCGGCTCGGCCTATTTCCCCGACTGTCGCGGCGCCATCCTGTTCCTGGAAGACATCAACGAGTACATCTATCGCATCGACCGCTGCCTCTCGACGCTGCGCCTGGCCGGCGCGCTGGCGCAGCTCAGCGGCGTCGTGCTGGGCCGCTTCACCAAGTGCGAACCCGGCGAGGGTTATGGCAGCCTGACGCTGGACGAGGTCTTCGACGACTATTTCCTGCCGCTCGACATCCCCGTCTACCGGGGTGCGGCCATCGGCCACATCAAGCGCAAGCTGACGGTGCCGGTGGGTGCGCCCGCCGAGATGGATGCGGACGCGGGAACGATCCGGCTGCTGCAGCCGGCCGTCATCTGACGCAGGCCGACGCGCTCAGGCCATAGGGCTTGAGCAGCTCGGCCGTGCGTCCGCTGCGGCATAGCTCCTGCAGCGCCTTGGCGAAGGCCGCCGCCGTGGCGGCATCGACGCGCTCGTTGTTCAAGCCGAAGGCATAGCCGAAGCTCTTGACGACGCCGACCGTCTGCAGGCCGGCGATGCCTTCCTCGCGCATCAGCTGCTGGGCCACGCCCTCGTTGGCCAGGGCCAGCCCCGCTTCGCCATAGCGGCCGGCGGCCAGCTTGCGCAGCACGGCGCGGTTGTCGGTCTCGACTTCGGCATGGGCGCCCGGCACGCCCGCGATGAGGGCTTTCAGCGCATCCAGCGCCGCCGAAGGCCCATAGACGCCTATGCCCCGCTTCGCCAGCAACTGCGCGTCGCCGTCGAAGCGCAGGGCTTCGCCGCTGCGCGCCAACAGCACATAGCGCCCCTGGACGACGGCCGGCGACACGTGGAAGCGCGGCCGCGGCGTGTGCGGCGGCGTCACGATGGAGAACATGCCCTCGACCTCGCCGGCCTGGGCCATGCGCAGGGCGCGCCGCCACGGCAGGACCTCGACCGTGCAGCGCCAGTCCAGCCGCGCGCAGGCGGCCTGCAGCACATCGACCATGGGTCCGGCCGCCCGGCCCTCGGCCTCAAAGCTGTAGGGCGGCAGCGGCTCGGTGACGAAGCGCAGGTCCGCCGCCGCGGCCAGCGTGGCCAGGCCCGCCAGGCCGGCAGCCATGCATCGCTTGCCCATGCTCACCCTCCTGGCGATGAGGATAGGGCCATCAGCGCTGCGTCGCCACCCAGTTCACGAGGGCATCCAGCACCGGCCGGCCCTTGCGCGCAGCCTCGGGATGGTTGAGCAGGGCGACGAAGACCCAGGGCTTGCCGCTGGCGTCGGGCACGAAGCCGGCCAGGCCGACGGCGTCGCGCAGGGTGCCGGTCTTGAGGCGCGCCTGGCCCGTGGCCGGGCCGTCCTTCAAGCGGCGCGACAAGGTGCCGTCCACGCCCGCGATGGGCAGGGTCGCCAGCAGCTCCGGCGCCTGCGCTCCGCCTTGCCCCGCGCGCAGCAGGCCGGCCAGCTGGGCGGGGCTGATGCGCTCGCTGCGCGACAGGCCCGAGCCGTTGTCCAGCACCAGGCCGCGGTCATCCAGGCCATGGGCGGCGAACCAGGCGCGCACGACGCGTTCGGACGCCGCCAGCGTCGCCTCGTCGGGCTGGGCCGCCTGGGCGCCGAGCTGCAGATAGACGAGGCGGGTCAGCGCGTTGTCGCTGCGCTTCATGACGCCGCGCAGCACCTCGGCCAGCGGCCGGCCGCGATGGGTGGCCAGCACGACGGCACCGGCCGGCGCGGCGGCTTGCGCATCGCCCGGCCCCATGCTGCCGCCGAGTTCGGCCCAGAACTGCCGCAGCGCATGCGTGACCAGCCACTGCCGGTCGACGATCTGCAAGGGCGCGCGCTGGCTGCAGTTGGCCGGGAAGGCACCCTGCAGCTGCAGCGTCCAGCCATCGCCCGCAGGCTGCACGGCGGCGGGCTTCCAGTCCTCGTCCCAGTCCTTGCACAGCCGGGTGGACAGCGTCATCGCGCTGGCGTCCACGCTGAGCCCGGACAGGGCCGGCAGGGTGCGTGCCGTCACGCCGGCGGGGCTGGCCTGCAGCTCGAAGTCCAGCAGGCTGCCGTTCAGGTGCAGGGCGTCGGGGATGACGTTGTAGTCGAACTCCGGTGCGTCGTCGAAGGGCGGCAGGCCGAGGTCGAAGCGGGCCGGCTTGAACAGCGTGCGGTCGACGACGAGGCCGCCGCGGATCTCGCGCACACCGCTCTCGCGCAACTGGCGCAGCAGCCACCACAGGGCCGGCCAGTCGAGGTCGGGATCGGCACCGCCGCGCAGGATCAAGGGGCCTTCGATGATCCCTCCGACAGGAACCGAACCTGCAAGCAGCTCGGTGCGGCCGCGGTGGTTGATGCCCAGCCTGTCCAGCGCCACCGTGGCCGTGACCAGCTTCATCGTCGAGGCGGGCGCCATGGCCGCATCGGCGCGCCGCTGCAGGGCCGGCCGCGAAGCGTCCAGTGGCTGCAGCACGAAGCCCAGGCTGTCGGCGGGCAGGCCAGCCTTGTCGAGGGCGGCCTGGACGGGATCGGGGACGGTGGTCGTCGCGCAGCCCGCGAGAGCCAGGGCGGCCAGCAGCCACGGCAGACGCATCAGCACACCCCCAGGCGGTGGGCGACGAGGCGGGCCAGGGCCACGTCCTCCAGCCCGATGCCGACGCTCTTGTAGACGACGATGTCCTGCGCCTCGCGCGGTCGCGGGCTGACGATGAATTCGCCCAGCTCGACGAGGCGTTCGGGCGCCATGACGCCCGGCGCCGCCTGCACGAGGTCGCCCGCTTCGAGCTCGGCAGCGGTGCGCCATTCGACGACCACCCAGGCCGCGCGGCCGAGCAGCGCATCGTCCAGTTCGCGCGCCGCCTTGGTGCTCGAGCCCACGGCCGCGACGAAAGCCCCGGGCCTGACGAGCCTGCCATCAAACAGCGGCACGGCCGACCGCGTGGCCGTCACGATCACATCGGCCTGGGCCGCGGCCGCGGCCGCATCGACGGCCTGCGCCGGCAGGCCCAGCATCGCCTGCAACGCCGCGGCAAAGGCCTCGGCCCCCGAACGCGCACAGACGAGGATGCGTTCGAAGCGCCTCACCCGTGCCAACGCCTCGGCATGGGCGCGGCCCTGGATGCCGGCGCCAAAGACCGCCAGCGTCCTGGCTTCGGGCGTGGCCAGCAGATCGGCCGCCACCGCGCTGGCCGCGGCCGTGCGCAGGCGCGTGAACTCGTTGGCCTCCAGCGTCGCGAGGGCTTGGCCCGTCGCGGCCGAGAACAGGCTGACGAGGAAGTTGTACCTGCCGTTGCGCGCCGAATAGACCTTGGTGCCGAGCACGGCAGGCAGTTCGCCATCGGCCTCCAGGATGGCGCCCATGGCGCTGATGGCCAGCGCGGCGCCCTCGTGGCTGGCCGTGGCGCGGTGGCGGGCCAGCACCTGGGCCTGGCCGCGACCGTGCTGGGCAAAGGCGGCGCGCAGGGCCGCGACGGCGCTGTCCGGGTCAAGCGTGGCCGCGACTTCGGCCTCGGTGATCAATCGCATTCCAAATTCCTCCGCCGGGCACTTTAGAGGGGCCTGTTGCACCGCGGGCGTGCTTGTCGGTGGGGACGCATTCCCAAAGGTTATGCGCCGCGCACAAGCATTCATTGAAAACCGCGCAACACCTGGGGTGCGGCCCCCTGGGCGTGCCCGCGCGCGGCAGCGAACATCGGCCGCAATCGATCACATTCAGGAGCCCTTGAGATGAAGTTGAACCGTCTGGTCACCCAGCTCGCCATCGTCGGCCTCGCTGCCCACACCGGCGCCGTGCTGGCGCAGAACGAAGGCACGAAGCTGGAACGCGTCGAGATCACCGGCTCCAGCATCAAGCGCATCAAGGACGAGGGCGCCCTGCCCATCCAGGTCATCTCGCGCAAGGACATCGAGCGCCAGGGCATCGTGTCGGCCGAGCAGCTGATCGCGACGCTGTCCATCAACGGCAATGGCCTGGACAACCTCGCCTCCAACGCCGATGTCGTGGCCGGCCAGGCGCGCGGCAACAACGGCGCCACCTCGGCCAATCTGCGCGGCCAGGGCTCGGCCTCGACGCTGGTGCTGCTGAACGGCCGCCGCGTCGCGGCCCACGGCCTGAACGGCGGTGTCGTCGACCTGAATTCCATCCCGATATCGGCCATTGAGCGCGTCGAGATCCTGAAGGACGGCGCCTCGGCCATCTACGGCACCGATGCCATCGGCGGCGTCATCAACTTCATCCTGCGCAAGAACTACAGCGGCCTGGAGGCCGAGGCCTTCACCGACGTCACCGAGGGCGGCGGCGGCAACATCAGCCGCGCCAAGCTGACCGGGGGCTGGGGCAACCTGGAGACCGACCGTTTCAACGTGCTGGCCTCGGTGTCCTTCAGCGACAGCAAGATGCTGCGCGGCGACCAGCGCGACTTCGTCAACACCTTCCAGCCCGCCCGTGGCCTGTCGGTGGACACCCGCGGCACGCCGTACGCCACGGTCTTCGCCATCTCCAGCCTCTACAACGCGCTGAGCCGCGACAACCTCAACACCACCGGCCGCAGCACCGGCCCCATCCAACCGGGCACGACGGTGGCCATGAACGGCATCAATGCGCTGGACCTTCCCGGCCAGGCGGGATGCTCGTCGATCGACGGCCAGGCCGCCTACGACGAGGTGCTGTGGGCCACGCCTTCGGCCAAATGGGGTTGCGCCTGGGACACCGGCCGGGCCGCCGTGCTGCAGCAGCCCGTGCAGTCGACCAACGCCGTGCTGCGCGGCACCTTTGCCCTGGGCGAGCACCAGCTGTTTGCCGAATTCGTCGGCGCCCATGTGGTGTCGGACAAGAGTTTCTCGCCCAACCAGATCTCCAGCTCGACCTCCTCGTCCAGCCCCTTCTTCAACCTCGGCTACCCCAGCACCGGCGAGGCCTATGACAAGGTCTTCAACGCCATCGCCGCGGTGTTCCCGACCATCGCCGCCAACAAGGGCCTGCCCATGGCCCTGCGCTGGCGCTGCATGCCCTGCGGCAACCGCGAGATCGAGACGACGGCCGATACCAAGCGTTTCCTGGTCGGCGCCGAGGGCCCGCTGTTCGGCGGCTGGGACTACAAGACCGGCGTCTCCGTCGCCAGCAGTGACACCACCTCGCTGCTCAAGCACGGCTACTTCTACGGCAAGCCCTTCGCGGCCCTGATCAACAACGGCACCCTCAACCCCTTCCCGGCCGACGGCCTCACGCAGACGGCCGCGGCCCTGTCCGCGCTGGACAGCGTGCGCGCCGACGGCGTGACGCTGTACGGCGGCAAGTTCACGCTGCAGCAGGCCGACTTCACGGCCAGCGGCCCGGTCTTCAAGCTGCCCGCCGGCGACCTGATGGCCGCCATCGGCGGCGACGTGCGTACCGAGAAGTACAAGTTCAACGGCAACGCCACCGACCTCGTCACCCAGGCCGCCATCTTCAACGCACCCTTCGACAGCGTGAACACGCTGGACACCGTCAAGCGCGACATCAAGGCCGTGTTCGGCGAAGTGCTGGTTCCGGTGTTCAAGAACCTGGAGGCCAGCGCCGCCATCCGCCACGACAGCTATACCGGCTTCGGCGGCACGACCAACCCGAAGTTCTCGCTGCGCTACCAGCCCTTCGAGCAATTGCTGGTGCGCGCCTCGACGAGCCGCGGCTTCCGCGTCCCCACCTTCAATCAGCTGTTCAATGGCATCACCGAGTCCACCTATGCCGGCAAGGACCTGGTCGACCCCGGCAAGTGCGCGAGTGGCGTGGTTGACCCGACCAAGGCCGGCTGCGAGTCCATCACTCCGGTCATCCTGACCGGCGGCAAGCCCACCCTGGGCCCCGAGAAGAGCAAGCAGTGGACCTGGGGCTTCGTCTGGTCGCCCGTGGCCGACGTGGCCCTGGGCGCCGACTGGTGGCAGATCCGCAAGACTGGCACCATCCAGGCCGTCTCGCTGTCCGACCTGGTCAAGAACTACGGCCTGTTCCCGGAGAACTTCCTGCGCGACGCCAGCGGCACGCTGCAGGCCATCGACAACCGCAACGTCAACGCCGGCGAGACCATCACCAAGGGCGTGGACATCTCGCTGCGCGGCTCGACCATGATGGGTGCCGGCCGCCTGACCGGCGCGCTGGAAGGCAGCTATCTGCTGGACAAGCGCTCGCGCCTGATCGCCAGCGCGCCCATGGGTCCGAGCGAAATCGGCGTCTTCACGCGCGCCAGCGATCTGGGCCTGCGCTGGAAGCACTCCATCATCGTCAGCTACGAGGAAGGCGACTGGGCCGGCACGGCCGTGCAGCGCTGGCGCGCCGGCTACAAGGATGCCCAGCTGCCCGGCGTGGCCAACGGCAGCATCACGCCGCCGCAGTGGCAGCCCAATGTCGGCAAATACATCACCTACGACGCCAGCCTCAGCTACCGCGGCATCAAGAACCTGGGCCTGACCTTCGGCATCAAGAACCTGCTGAATGACGACCCGCCGTTCTCGGCCGCCTACGACGGCAACACCGGCGCCGGCAGCTCCTGGGAGCCCCGCGTGGCCGACCCGCGTGGCCGCTCCTACACCTTCACGGTGAACTACAAGTTCTGGTGATCCTCTGACTCCCTGCCGGCCCCGGAAGCCGGCTTCAAGCCCCGCCTGTGCCGGGGCTTTTTTTATTTCGCCGTCAGCCCAGCGTGAGCCGGCCCGCCGCCACATCCATCTCGGCCATCACGCCGAGAGGCAGCGGTCGGTTGGGCTGGCCATGCCCCGAGGGCCAGCCGGCCAGCACCGGGCAGCGCAGGCGGGGCAGATGGTCGGCCAGCACCGCGTCGGGGCTCTCGGCGCCGCTGAAACTGCCGACCAGCAGGCCGGCGATGCGGTCCAGCACGCCGGCCAGGCGCAGCTGGCACAGCATGCGGTCGACGCGATAGGGCTCCTCGCTGATGTCCTCGATGAAGAGCAGCGCGCCGTCGACGGCGGGCAGATAGGGCGTGCCCAGCAGCGCGCAGAACATCGCCAGGTTGCCGCCGATGAGCCGCCCTCGCGCCCCGCCGCCGTGGCTGAGCAGATGGGGCGCGGCGTGGCCGACGAGATCCCCCGTCTTCCAGCCGCTGGCCAGGCGGGCGAACAGCGCATCGGTGTCGGCCTCCGATCCCGGCAGGCCCCAGTCGCTGGCCGGCATGGGCGCGTGCAGGGACGGGATGCCGGCCTGGGTGCGCAGCGCATGCAGCACGGTCAGGTCGCTGTAGCCGATCAGCAGCTTGCGCGTGTGGGCCAGCAGGCCGAGGTCGATGCCGTCCATCAGCCGGATGCAGCCCGAGCCGCCGCGCAGGGCCAGCACGGCGTCGAACTGCGGGTCGCCAAAGGCCGTGTGCACATCGGCCAGGCGCACGGCATCCGGCGCGGCGAGGAAGTCCAGCGGGGGCGGTCCAAAGCAGCTCGGCAACAGCTGGGCCTGATAGCCACGCTCACGCAGCCAGCCTTCGACGGGATCGAGCCGCCCGAGCTTGGGCGGGCCCGCCGGCGCGATGACGGCCAGGCGCGCACCCGGGCGCAGCGGCGGGATCAGGAATTCGTTTTCAGCCATGCGTGGATGGCGGCGCCCAGGGCCGGCACTTTCCAGGTCGTCGATGCGTCGGGATGCGGCGCATAGCGCATGCCGAGGCTGGTGGTCAGCGCGATCAGATAGTGCAGCTCGCCGTCGTGCACGATGCCGGCATCGCTGGTGTAGTTTTGCGTGTTGCCGGTCTTGTGCGCAAAGCGCGCCGGGATGCCGGGCACCCAGCCCGGCAGGGCCCGCAGCGATTCGCTGCTGAGGTTGTGGTGCAGCTTCTGCGCGTCCAGAGCCCGGCGGATGACGTCGCGGCTGGCGGGGCTGACCAGCTGAGGCATGGCCGGGGCCTCGGCATCCAGCCGCCACATCAGCCGCAGCGCGTCCCAGGCCGTCATCTGGATCTGGCCGACGCCCGAGCCGGCGCCATTGCCCCAGCCGCCATCGGCCTGGGTGTTGGCGATCATCAGTCCGGGCAGGCCTGCGGCCTTGAACGCATCGTGCATCTCGTTGCGCACCTCGCGGCCGCCTTCGCGGCGGATGGCGCCGCGCTCGTGCAGGTGGACAACCAGGGCCGAGGTCGCCTCGTTGCTGCTGACGGTGATCATGTCGAACAGCCAGTCGGCGACGGCGCGGGTCTTGTCCTGGTACTCCAGCGGCAGGGCCCAGTCGCTGCGGCCGGCGTCGACGAGGCGGCCGATGCCGACGGCCACCATCATCTTCAGCAGCGAGGCCGGATAGGGGGCGACGAAACGCGGCCCCTGGCCGAACCAGGCCGGGAACTCGATGCGGCTCCAGTCGGCGCCGGGCAGCCAGGCATAGGAGTCGCCCTTGGCATCACGCACGTCCGCTTGGAAGGCGATGTTGGCGACGGCGCCCGTGGCGGCATCGAAGCGCGCCACCAGGCCTTGGCGGTGCTCGCGCGAGAACAGCACATTGGCGCAGATCGGTGCCGCGCCGCCTCGCGGGAAGACGGCGACCGCCAGGTCGATGCTGGGATGAGCGTCGACCGCGGCGCCACCGCGCAGGCTGTCGGCCGTCTGCTCGAAATGCCGGCCGCGGACGGCCTCCAGCAGGGCTTGAACCAGGTCGTCGTCAGTCAAAGGCTGAGCCCTTCCAACGGCAGCGGGCTCGCCCGGCCCGAGACGAGCTCGGCCACGATATTGGCCGTCGCGAAGGAGAACGTAAAGCCCAGGGCGCCATGGCCGACATTGAGCCACAGCCCCGGCACGCCGCTGGCGCCAAGAATGGGGGCGCCGCTGGGCGTCGCCGGGCGCAGGCCGGCCCAGGGCGTGGCGCGGTCATAGTCCGCGGCGTTGGGGAAGGTGGCGCGCACCGAGCGTTGCAGCGAGGCCAGGCGGCCGGCGTCCAGGCTGAGGTCGTCGCCGACAAGGTCGACCATGGCCGCGATGCGCAGCTCCCGGCCGATGCGGGCGTAGAGGATCTTCTTCTCGAAGTCCGTCACGCTGACCTCGGGCGCGCGGTGCACGCCGTTGATGGGCGCCGTCAGGCTGTAGCCCTTGAGCGGGTAGATGGGCAGCTCGACGCCCACGGTCGCGGCCAGCGCCCGGCTGTGCAGGCCGGCGGCGAGGATGACGGCGTCGGCGCCAAAGCTGCCCAGGTCGGTGCGCACGCCCAGCACGCCACCCCGGTCGTCGCGCTGCAGGCCATCGACACGGGCCGCGAGCCGGCCGCGGAAACGCTCGTGCTGGCTGAGGCGCTCGTACAGCGCCGTGCAGAAGGCATGGCAGTCGGCCACGGCCTCGCCGGGCGTGAAGATGCCGCCGGCCAGCGTGGCTTCGGTGTCGGCCAGGGCCGGCTCCAGTGCCACGCAGTCGTCATGCGACAGGGCCTGCTCGGCGCCGCTGCCCTTGACCCGGGCGGCGACGCGCGCGAATTCGGCGGGCTTGCGGTAGACCACCAGCTTGCCCGGCGTGCGCAGCGCGATGCCGTCGCCCAGCTGGGCCTCGGCCTGCAGGCGCGCGAAGGAAGCCTGGCTGTAGGCCCCCAGGGCCAGCAGCCTCTCGGTGGTGCGGCGGTTCACCGGGCCGCGGCAGTTGCGCAGGAAGGCGATCAACCAGGACCACTGCGCCCAGCTCGCCTCGGGCTTGAAGCGCAGGGGACCGTCGGGGTCGAGCAGCCAGCGCAGCGCCTTCAGCGGCACGCCGGCGTCGGCCAGCGGCGACACATAGCGGTAGCTCAGCTGGCCGCCATTGGCGCGGCTGGCGCCCTGGGCCACTTCGCCGTCGCGTTCGATCAGGGTTACCGCATGACCCCGCTCCAGCAGCGCCCAGGCAGTGGTCAGGCCCACCACGCCGCCGCCGATCACCACGCAATGCTTCATCCTGCCCTGGGCTTCTTGAACTTGGCGGCAGGGTAAAGACGCCCCGCCAGCGCTGCCAATGAAACCGGCAGCCACGTCCATAACCGGGCGACATGGGCGCGCGGCCCGCTCAGAGCCCCGGCGTCGGCCGGGCGCGCTGCGCGAAGAAGAGGTCCCAGGCGTCCTTGTAGGCGCGCTGGGTGTCCGGCGGCAGGGAAATGCGCAGGGTGTCGCGCAGCAGGGCGGCGCCCTCGGGCGTGCCCAGGGCCTTGTCGATGAGCCGGATGGCGGCCTGGCCCCAGGGCGTGCGGGGGCAGGCGATGCCGCTGACGACGGGCTCGCTGGCGCCCTTGATGGGCAGGGCCGCCAGGGGGCTGCCGGCGGCCGCGCGGCTGGCGACCAGCACATTGGGATAGTCGATGGTGTAGTCGGCCCGGTCCTGGGCCAACATGGCCAACAGCTGGCTGCCATAGTCGCCGCCGAACACATGCTGGAGTTGCGGCCGCGCGACGGGCCCGCCAAGCATCGCGTCCAGCACCGGACCGTAGCTGCGGCCCTGCGTCAGGATGCCGCGCAGGCCGCCATCGCTCAGCAGCGCTTCCAGGTCGACCGCGCCGCTCGCATCCAGCGGCAGCGCGTCGCGGCGGTCCTGGCGCACGATGAGCTGGGGCGGCGGCACCAGCCAGGTGTTGGTGAAGACGGCCAGGCGCTCGCGCTCGGGCGTGCGGGCCGCGCCGGCATGGCAGGCCTGCTGGCGCTGGCGGATCAGCGACCAGCTGCGCTCGGCGTTGGCCACGACGGGCTTGAGCGCCACGCCCGGCAGGCGGGCCTGCAGCCACTGCGTCAGCTCGTCGGCCGGGCGGCGCATCTGCTCGCCGTCGGGCACCGCCAGGGTGTTGCTGACCAGCCAGGTGATGTCATCCACCACCGGCGGCGCCTCGGCGGCCCGGCTCGCACCGGCCATTGCCAGCAGGGCGAGGCCGGCCGCATGCAGCCTCATGCCGACCTCAGCCAGCCAGCACCGCCGCCATCGCTTCGGCCGTCGCCTCGACATTGCGTGTATTCAAGCCAGCCACGCACATGCGGCCGGAGCGCAGGATGTAGACGCCGAACTCGGTCTTCAGGCGCTCGGCCTGGTTGGCGGTGAGGCCGGTGTAGCTGAACATGCCGCGCTGGGTCAGGAAGTAGTCGAAGTTGCGGCCCGGCAGCTTGGCCGCGAGGACATCGTGCAGCTGGCGGCGCATGGACTGGATGCGCTCGCGCATCTCGGCCACCTCGGCCTCCCACATCGCGCGCAGCCGGGGGTCGGTCAGCACCTTGGCGACGATCTGGCCGCCATGCATGGGCGGGTTGGAGTAGTTGCGGCGGATCATGAACTTCATCTGGCCGAGCACGCGCGCCGCCTGGTCGGCATCGGGGCAGACGACGCTCAGGCCGCCGCAGCGCTCGCCGTACAGGCTCATGCTCTTGGAGAAGCTGTTGGCGATCAGGAAGGACAGGCCCTCGTCGGCCAGCAGGCGGGGCGCGAAGGCGTCCTCCTCGATGCCGTCGCCATAGCCCTGGTAGGCCAGGTCCAGGAAGGGCAGCAGCTGGCGCTCGCGGATGACGGGCACCAGGGCGCGCCACTGGTCCTGGGTCAGGTCGACGCCGGTGGGGTTGTGGCAGCAGGCGTGCATCAGCACGATGCTGCGCGCCGGCAAGGCCTTGAAGCTCTGCAGCAGTGCGTCAAAGCGCACGCCGCCGGTGGCCGGGTCGTAATAGGGATAGGTCTCGCAGGTATGGCCCGAGCCCTCGAAGACGGCGCGGTGGTTGTCCCAGGTCGGCTCGGACAGATAGACCTTGCTGTCGGGGAAATAGCGCTTCAGCAGGTCGGCGCCGACCTTGAGGCCGCCGCTGGAGCCCACGCCCTGGATGGTGGCGATGCGGCCGGCCTGGATGGCTGGGTGGTCGGCGCCGAACAGCAGCACCTGCACGGCGCTGCGGAAGTTGGCGGCACCCTCCATGGGCAGATAGGGCCGGGCACCGGCGGCCTCGACGACGGCCAACTCGGCGGCGCGCACCGAGGGCAGCATGGGAATGCGGCCGTCGTTGTCGAAATAGATGCCGATGGACAGATTGATCTTGCCGGCGCGGGGGTCCTTCTGGAAGGCCTCGTTGAGGCTCAGGATGGGATCGCCGGCGTAGGCGTCGACATGCTCGAACATGGATGGGGCTCCGTTGGGGAGCCCTGATTATCCGAGCCAGGCGACCCAGCGCCCGTGAGGATGGCTGAAGGCCAGGTTTCGTTCTGTGACGTGGCCGGCTTGCGCCTGGCGCAGCGTCCACAGCGTGGCTGACGAGGCGACCTCGCCAGCCGGCAGCGCGGGCAGGGGCGGCGGAGGGAGCTGCCGGGCGCTCAGGGCTGGCAGTTCGCCGCAGATCCAGGCCAGGCCATGGCTCAAGGCCAGGCGGTCGACGGTGGCGCGCAGCCGGGCCAGGTCGGCCGCGCTGAAGTAGTACAGCACCCAGCTCGTCAGCAGCACCGGCTGCACGCCGGCGGGCAGGCTGGCCAGCCAGGGCTGGATGGCGGCGATGCAGTCCTCGGCCCGGGTGATGCTGACCGGCAGGGCCGCGACCTGAGCCGCCGCCCGCGTCAGCCGCTCACGGCGGGCGGCGTCGTGGGGCCAGAGGCAGGCCTGCAGCCAGCGCAGGCCCTCGGGGTTGCGCGGGTCGACGGGAGCGGGGTCCAGCCCGTGGCGCAGCGTCAACCGCCAGTCGGCGTGGGCAGGCAGCGGGGCGGTGCCCAGCCAGCGGGATTCGATCTCGGCGCGTTCGCCGCCGCGGGCCGGGCCGCGCTCGTGCACGGCGCCGTCGTCGGTGCGGTAGCGCAGCGCGTACTGGTCGACGCCGAGATTGAGACCGGCGCTGCAGCCCAGGTCCAGCAGGGCAAGATGGCGGGCCCCGGTGGCGCAGGCCGTCTCGCCGAGGGCCGGCCAGATGGCGGCGCCGCGGGCGATCTCGTTGGTCTGGGTGGCGCCATGGCGCAGATGCTGCAGCAGCGTGGGCCATTCCCGCTGCAGGCAGGCAGACAGCGCCGCGCCCAGATCGGCATCCGGCTCGCGGCAGCCGCCGGCGCTGCGGTAGTAGGCGGCCAGTTCGGGGGCGGCACCGGCCAGCACGCGCTCATGCAGGGCGGCCAGCAGCAGATTGACCTTGCGCTGCTCGGGCGGCGCTTCGGCCAGCAGGGCCAGGGCGCGGTTGTTCGCGGCGGCGGCTTCGCACAGCGCCACGTACAAAGGTTCCTGGCTGCATTCCTCGCGGCCGAAGCGGGCCAGCAGCGTCGAGAGGTCGTGTCCGTCCATGCAGCCAGCATAGGCAGCCGGCGCGGCGGCTTGTGTCGGCCAGCCGACAATGCGGCATGCCCCCGGACTCCGCCCTGCAACGCGTCTTCGAGGCCCATTTCCGGGGCGTCGCCTTGCCGGCCGACATTGCCGCAGGCATCGCCAGGCGGCGCCTGGCCGACGGGCGCAGCCTCTTCGTGCAGGGCCAGAAGACGACGGCCTTTTATGCGGTGGCAGCCGGCGAGATCGAGACCCGCTTCACGGCCGCCGACGGCACGGTGTCGGTCATCGAGAACGTCGGTCCGCCGCGCCTGTTCGGCCTGGCCGCCTTCGCCGCCGGCCAGCCGTCGGAGTACGAAGCCATTGCACGCGGCGCCACCGAGGTGCTGGTCTTCGGCCGCGAGGCCTACACACGCCTGATGGACGAGGTGCCCGGCTTTGCGCGCGCCCTGCTGGCCGAGTTCGCGCGCCGCTACGACGGCACGCTGCGCCTGCTGCAGGCGGCCAGACACCAGAGCGCGGCGGAACGCTTCGCGCTGGCCCTGGCCCAACTGGCAAGCGAACGCGGCCGCGCGGCCGGCGATGGCTGGATCGAGGTGCCGGCCACGCAGGCCGAGCTGGCGCGGCTGGCCCATCTGTCGCGGCAGACCGCCAACGAGCTGCTGGCCGAGGCCGAGGCCGCCGGCCTGGTCCTGCGCGGCCGGGGCCGCTGGCGGTGGCGGGCCCGGTAACGGCCGAAACGCCCGTGCAGGACGGCACGCCCGACGGCGGCGTTACATGTCGCGGCGAGGCGCTTAGCCCCTAATGTGGCGACAGCCAGCGCGGCCTTCCCGGCCGGCACGCGTTTCTTTTCGGAGTTCCTGCCTTGTCCGACATCGAATCCATCGTCATCGTGGGGGGCGGCACCACCGGCTGGCTGGCCGCCTGCTTTCTGCAGCGCGCCCTCGGCGCCGTGCGCCAGGCGCCCCTGCCCATCACGCTGATCGAGTCGCCGCGCATCGCCGGCGTCGGCGTGGGCGAAGCCACGCTGCCGACCTTGCGCGGCATCATGCAGGCGCTGGGCCTGCCCGAGGCGGCCCTGTTCGGCGCGGCCGATGCGACGCTGAACAACGGCGTGCGTTTCCACGGCTGGCGCAGCGGCGGCACCACGCCGGGCGACACCTACGACCACCCCTTCGACGCGCCGCCGCCCTTCGGCGGTTTCGCCACCACGGCCCATTGGCTGAACCTGATGCAGCGCGGCCTGACCCAACAGCCCATGGCCCAGGCCTGCACGGTGCAGACGACGCTGTTCGACGGCCACCAGAGCCCCAAGCTGATGGACTCGCCCGACTACCAGGCCCCGGTCAGCTACGGCTACCACCTGGATGCCGACAAGCTGGCCATGCTGCTGCAGCAGACCGCCCTGCGCCGCGGCGTGCGCCACGTGCAGGGCGAGGTGGCGCAGGTACAGCGCGGCGCTGCCGGCATCGAGGCGGTCGACCTGGCCGACGGCCGGCGCTTTGCCGCCAGCTTCTTCGTCGACTGCAGCGGCGCCGATGCGCGGCTGCTGCAGCAGGCTCTTGGGGTGCCGTGGGTGTCCTATGCCGACTGGCTGCCTTGCGACCGCAGCGTCGCCCTGCCGGTGGCGCACGCCCGGGAAGACCAGCCGCTGCGCAGCCACACCGCCATCACGGCCCAGGATTCGGGTTGGAGCTGGGAGCTCGACCTGCAAAGCCGCCGCGGCACGGGCCATGTCTATGCCTCGCGCTTTTGCAGCGATGACGAGGCCCTGCACCAGCTGCAGCGCCTGAACGCCGGCCACCAGCCGCTGGCCGCGCCTCATCTCACGCGGTTGCGCCCCGGCCATGCGGCCCGCATCTGGGAACAGAACTGCCTGGCCCTGGGGGCGGCCGCCGGTTTCGTCGAGCCGCTGGAGGCCACCGGCCTCCTTGTGGTCGAATGGGCGCTGCAGATGTTTGTCGACCATGTCGCGCCCTCGGGCAACAGCGCGGTCTGCCGCGACCGGCTCAATCGCCTGGCCGGCGGCTTCCACGAGGAGCTGCGCGACTTCATCGTCGCCCACTACGCGCTGTCGCAGCGGCGGGACACGCCGTTCTGGCGTGCCTGCACCGACCCGGCCGCGCTGCCGCCGCGCCTGGTGGAGCTGCTGGCGCTGTGGGACGCCAAGGTGCCCACGGCCACCGACCTGGACAGCCGCCTGTCGCCCTTCGGCCCGTCCAACTGGTCCTATCTGCTGGCCGGCCTGCACCGCCTGCCCAGCCAGGGCATCGGCCTGGCGGCCCACATCTCGGCGGAAGTCAGCCAGCAGGCCCTGGCCCATGTGCGCGACATCCGCCGCGCGGCGTCCGAGCAGTCACCGACGATGCGCGACTATCTGCGCAGCCAGCGGGGCTCGATCCCCCAGGCTACCGCGCATTGACCCAAGTATTGCGGGCCGAGCGCCGGGCCGCTCCCTGGCCAGGGCCTACTTCAATGCCGCCTCGATGTCGGCGCGCATCTTCTCCGGCGGGTCATTGGGCGCATAGCGCTTGATGACCTGGCCGTCGCGGCCGACCAGGAACTTGGTGAAGTTCCATTTGATGGCCTCGGTGCCCAGGAAGCCGGGCTTCTCGCTCTTCAGGAACTTCCACAGCGGGTGGGCCTCGCTGCCGTTGACCTTGGTCTTGGCCATCATGGGGAAGCTGACGCCGTAGTTCAGCTCGCAAAACGAAGCGATCTGGTCGTTGCTGCCCGGGTCCTGGCCGCCGAATTCGTTGCTGGGGAAGCCGATGACGACCAGGCCCTTGGGGCCGTAGTCCTCCCAGAGCTGCTCCAGGCCCTTGAACTGGGGCGTGAAACCGCATTCGCTGGCCGTGTTGACGATGAGCAGCACCTTGCCGCGCTGCGAGGCCAGGTCGGCCGGTTCGCCGCGTATGGAAACGGCCTGGAAGTCGAAGACGCTCTCGCTCATGGGCTTCCTCCCTAGAAAGGTCGCCCATGCTACCCCTGGGGAGGCCCGAGGGTTTGTAGCATGGCGCCGCTCGCGCGGCTGGCCTTCCAATCGCGCGAACTTCCGCGGCCTGCCCTCGGGACAGGCTTCGGTCAGCAACTTCGGACACCACCCATTCATGGATCACCTGGCTTGCTACACCCCGGCCGACCTCACCGGCCGCACACCGCCCGACCTGGGCGCCTTCCGCTGGAAGCTGCTGGCCCAGGGGGACTCCTGGTTCTCGAATGCGCGCGCCAAGCTCAACGCGCATGCCAATCTGCTGCAGGAGCTGGTCTTCAAGGCCAACACCGTCGCCGTCAACTGCGCCGGCACCGGCAACGCGCTCTCGCACATGGTGGACCTGGAGTCCAGCCCCGACTTCGTGCGCCTGCTGGTGGGTGCCGACGCCCCGGCCTGGGACGGCATCCTGCTGTCCGTCGGCGGCAACGACCTGATCGCCGCCGCCCGCACACCGGCCCAGAACTGGAATGGCGAGCCCATCCCGCTGGAGCTGCGCCTGCTGCGCCGCCAGACCGAATGGGGCCCGCCCTCGGCCGGCGTGGCGCGCTATTTCTCCGAGCCCGGCTGGGCGACGTATGCCGAATACCTGCGCGCCAACGTCAAGCACCTGCTCTCCCTGCGCGATCAGGGGCCTTCGGCGGGCAAGCCGGTCTTCATGCACTGCTATGCCGTGCCCATGCCGCGCCCGGCCGGTGCCGAGGGCGGTGACGATCTGGGCGCCAGCGGCCCCTGGCTCTATCCGGCCTTGAAGGCCTATGGTGTGCCGAGCGCCGACTGGGCGGCAGTGAGCCGGCTGATGGTCTTCCACCTGGCCCAGCTGCTGAAGGCCATGGCAGCCGACAAGGAAGCCTTCCCCGGCCTCTTCATCTTCGACTCGACGGCCGTGCCCCTGGCTCTGGCCGCGCCCGGTTCCACCGGCATCAGCGGCGACTGGCACAACGAGATCCATCTCAACCACAGCGGCTGTTTCAAGATCGCGCGCGCCTGGAGCGAGCACATCGAGATGGTGCTGGAAGGCAAGCACCTGATCCCGGTGCCCACCGGCCGCAAGGGCCGCGGCAGCAGTTCCACCAGCTGATCTCGGCCAGGGCCGCTCAGCGGTCCTGCGGGAGGTGGTCGGTGCGGGCCAGGTCGAGCAGGTGCTCGACCTCTTCCTTGTACTCGACCAGATTGCGCTGGTGCCAGCGCCGGATCCACCACATCGTGCCGGCCACGGCCACGCCGAAGATGGTGATGGCGCCGAAGGCCGACAGGCCGAAGCGCGTCATGGCCGTGTAGAAGGCGCCCAGGCCCAGGATGCAGGCCTGCTCGTTGAAGTTCTGCACCGCGATGCTGCGCCCGGCTCCCATCAGGTTGTGGCCACGGTGCTGCAGCAGCGCATTCATCGGCACCACCATATAGCCGCCGATGCCGCCCAGCAGGATCAGGAAAGGCGCCGCCACCCACACGTTGTGGATGAGGTTCATGAAGATGACCAGCAGGCCCATGGCGATGCCCAGCGGGATGACCGAAGTGGCACGGTCAAGCCGGCAATAGGCGGAGGCGACGACGGCGCCGACCGCCGTACCGATGGCCACGACGCCGACCAGCGAGGACGCCTGTGTCGTGCCATAACCCAGTGCCGCGGCGGCCCAGGCCAGCACGATATAGCGCAGATTGCCGCTGACGCCCCAGAACAGGGTCGTCGTCGCCAGCGAGATCTGGCCGAGCTTGTCCTGCCAGAGCTTGCTGTTGCAGGACGAGAAGTCGCGCACCAGGCCCAGCAAGCTGTGTGCATACGGTTGCAGCGGCGCCGAGGTGCGCGGAATGCGCAGATTGAACAGCGCCGCAAGCACGTACAGGCCGACCAGGCTGGCGATGGCCGCCTCGGGCGGGCTGTCGATGCCGGTCTCCACCATGGGCATGTCGATCATCAGCAGCAGGTGGGAGACGCGGTCGCCGATCAGCTGGCCACCGAGCAGCACGCCGAGGATGATGGACGCGATGGTCAGCCCCTCGATCCAGCCATTGGCCTTGACCAGCTGGGATGGCGGCAGCAGCTCGGTCAGGATGCCGTACTTGGCCGGCGAGTAGGCCGCCGCGCCCAGTCCGACGATGGCATAGGCCATCAGGGGATGGGCGCCGAACAGCATCATCAGGCAGCCGACCACCTTGATGCTGTTCGAGAAGAACATCACCTTGCCTTTGGGCACCGCGTCGGCGAAGGCGCCGACAAAGGGCGCGAGCACGACGTAGAACAGCGCGAACATCGGCACCAGGGCGGCGCGCTGCCACTCGGCGGCGCCGGAGGAACGCAGCAGCTCGACGGCGGCGACGAAGAGCGCGTTATCAGCCAGCGAGCTGAAGAACTGCGCCGACATGATGGTGTAAAAGCCGCGTTTCATCGGGCGAGGCGCAATCCTGAACTGTCTTCTGCTTGTAGGCCGGTAAACGGGAGCGGCGCGGGTTTATAGCACGCCCCTAGTTCGGCAGCGCCGCCCCAAACCCGGGCGCAAAATCCGGCCATGCCACGTCCGATTGAAGCCCTGATCCATACCGAAGCGCTCGCTCACAACCTGGGCCGCGCCCGTGCACAAGCCCCCAATGCCCGAGTCTGGGCGGTCGTCAAGGCCAATGCCTATGGTCATGGCATCGAGCGCGCCTTCGAGGGCCTGCGCGCCGCCGACGGCTTCGCGCTGCTGGACCTGGCCGAGGCCGAGCGGCTGCGCGCCCTGGACTGGCGCGGCCCCATCCTGCTGCTGGAGGGCGTGTTCGAGCCGCGCGACCTCGAGCTGTGCTCACGCCTGAAGCTGTGGCACTCGGTGCATTGCGAGCAGCAGATCGACTGGCTGGCCATGCACAAGACGCACGAGCCGCACCGCGTCTTCCTCAAGCTGAACTCCGGCATGAACCGCCTGGGTTTCACGCCGGCCGCCTTCCGTGCCGCCTATGCGCGCCTGGAGGCCCTGCCCCAGGTCGACGAGATCGGGTTGATGACGCATTTCTCCGACGCCGACAGCTTGCGCCAGGGCGTGGATGGCATCGCCCACCAGCTGGCGGCCTTCGACGCCGCCACCGAGGGCCTGGCCGGCGAACGCAGCATCGCCAACAGCGCCGCCACGCTGCGCCACCCCGGCCGCACGGCCCAGGACTGGGTGCGCGCCGGCATCATGAGCTATGGCGGCGTGCCCGACTTCCCCGAGCACGACGCCGCCTACTGGGATCTGCGCCCGGCCATGACGCTGCGCTCCAAGGTCATCGGCGTGCAGCAGCTGCAGCCGGGCGACACCATCGGCTATGGCAGCGCCTTCACGGCCGAGCGCGTCACGCGGGCCGGCATCGTCGCCTGCGGCTATGCCGACGGCTATCCGCGCCATGCGCCCACCGGCACGCCGGTGCTGGTGGACGGCAAGCGCACCCGCACCTTGGGCCGGGTCTCCATGGACATGCTGGCCGTAGACCTGAGCGAGCTGCCGGGCAGCGGCTTTGGCAGCGAGGTGACGCTGTGGGGCGAAGGCCCGCATGGTTCCCGCCTGCCCATCGACGAGGTGGCGCAAGCGGCCGGCACCATCGGCTATGAGCTGATGTGCGCCATCACCCCCCGAGTTCCCGTTCACAGTGCCTGATCTTCACTGGACACCGCGGCCCGACGAACTCGAGTTCGACGCCATCCGCGCCAGCGGTCCCGGCGGCCAGAACGTCAACAAGGTCAGCAACGCCGTCCACTTGCGCTTTGACATCCGCGCCTCCAGCCTGCCCGAGGCCGTCAAGGCGCGGCTGCTGAACTGGGCCGACCAGCGCATCACGTCCGAGGGCGTCGTCGTCATCAAGGCGCAGGACTCGCGCAGCCTGGAGCGCAACCGCGCCGACGCCGTCGCCCGGCTGATCGAGCTGGTGCAGGCCGCCGCCCATGTGCCCAAGGCGCGGCGGGCGACCAAGCCGACCTATGGCTCGCAGCAGCGCCGGCTCGAGGGCAAGTCCAAGCGCAGCGACGTCAAGGCCGGCCGGCGCAGCAAGGCCGACTTCTAGGCTGCCTCGCGCGCCCGGCGGCTGAACAGCAGCGGCAGCGCCAGCAGATACAGGGCCGCGGCGACCAGCCACACGCAGCCCGGCCAGGAGGCCTGCGTCGCCGCGAACCCTGCCGTGACCACCAGGGGGCCACCGACGCCGATCAGGCTGGTCAGGCTGGCCAGCGTCCCTTGCAGCTCGCCCTGGTGCTGCTCGTCCACCTGGCGCGCCAGCATGGCCTGCAGGGCCGGCAGGGCGAGGCCGCCGACGGCGAACAGCGGCAGCAGCGCAAACGGCATCCAGCCCGCGATGGCCACGCCCATGCCGACAAAGCCCAGGCCATCGGCCGCCATGCCGGCCAGCAGGGCGCGCTTCTCGCCCAGCTTCTCGACCAGGGGCCCGGTGACGAAGGCCTGCGAGATCGCATGCAGGCCACCATAGCAGGCCAGCGACAGGCCGGCCACCCAGGCCGTCCAGCCATAGCGGTCCTGGCCATAGAGGATCCACAGCGCCGCCGGCACCTGCGACACCAGGGCGACGACGGCGAACACGCCCACCAGCGGCAGCAGCGGACGCTTGCCCTCCAGGCGGTGCAGGGCCGAGAAGGCGTTGAACTTGCTGGCCTCCAGTTGCGCGGTGCGGTTCTGGTTGGACTCGGGCAGGGCGAACCAGGCGAGGCCCAAGTTGAGCGCATTCATGACCGCTGCCGCGACGAAGGGCGCGCGCAGCGACCACTCGCCCAGGCCGCCGCCGATCAGCGGACCGACGACAAAGCCCAGGCCCATGGCCGCACCCATCTGGCCGAAGCGCCTGGCGCGGTCGGCCTCGGGCGTCACGTCGGTGATGTAGGCCGTGCCGACGGCCATGCTGGCGCCGGTGATGCCGGACAGCACCCGGCCGACGTAGAGCCAGGCCAGGTTGGGCGCCAGCGCCATCAGCACATAGTCGGCGGCGGCACCGGCCAGCGAGGCCAGCAGCACCGGGCGGCGGCCGAAGCGGTCGCTGAGCGCGCCCAGCACGGGCGAGAACAGGAATTGCATGGCCGCGTAGACGGCCAGCAGGGCGCCGTAATGGTGGGTCGTGGCCTCGGCGCCGGCCAACTCGCGCAGCAGGCCAGGCAGGATGGGGAACACCAGGCTCATGCCCACGGCGTCCAGCAGCAGCGTCATCAGGATGACGGTCAAAGCTCGATTCACAATGTCTCTCTATCGTTGATAGAGACAATTCTGCCTGAAGTTCTCTATCATTGCTAGAGACATGAATGCCGACCGCCCTGCCTAGCCTCGATCCGGTGGTTGGGCGCGCCCGAGGGGCTGGCGAAGCGGCTCGCTGGCAAGGCGCGACGATGACGTGGGCTCGCCTCGCGCCCACGAGGAGGAGCAACGCCGCCAGCGGGCCGAAGCGCCGGATCAGCGGGCACGCAGCGCCGGTCAACGAAGTGGTGACGTCAACGAATGACGATGGTTTTGATGAAACGAGGCTTCGATGAGTGACAAGCGGCCAGCCACCGGATCGAGGCTTAACCGCGACGACGTGCTGCGCGCCGCCCTGGAGCTGCTGAACGAGGTCGGCATCGACGCGCTGAGCACCCGCAAGCTGGCCGAGCGCCTGGGCGTGCAATCGCCGACGCTGTATTGGCACTTCAAGAGCAAGGCGGCCCTGCTGGACGCGATGTCGGCCGCCGTCATGCAGCAAAGCCGCGCCATCGCGACGCCCGGGCCGGACGAGTCCTGGCAGCACTGGCTGATGGAAGACGGCCGCAGCTTCCGCCGCGCCCTGCTGGCTTGTCGCGACGGCGCCCGCCTGCATGCCGGCACCCGGCCGGGCGAGGCCCAGCGCGGCTCCATCGAGGCGCGCTTGAAGCTGCTGTGCGCGGCGGGCTTCGAGCCGGGGCCGGCGACGGTGCTGATGATGTCGGTGGGACGCTTCGTCGTCGGCTGGGTGCTGGAGGAGCAGTCCGCCCAGGCGCCCGATGCGCCGCCCTCGTCCTTGCTCGCGGGACCCGACGCGTCCCAGTACCCGCTGCTGGCCCAAGGCTGGAAGCAGACGGTGGGCGGTGATGCCGATGAATTGTTCGAGCGCGCCCTGCGGCTGCTGATCGACGGCGCGCGACCCTAGCGGCGCCGATCGAAGGCCATGCGCGCCGACGCAACGGCCGCGAAGTGGCGCTCGGCCCAGCGGTCGACGACGACCAGGGCCTCGCTGAGGGAGTGGCCCAGGCCGGTCAGCTGGTATTCGACATGGGGCGGCACGCTCTGGTGGTCGATGCGCTGCACCAGGCCATGGCGCTCCAGCTCGCGCAGCGTCTGCGTCAGCATCTTCTGCGAGATGCCGCCGACCTGGCGCAGCAGCTCGTTGTTGCGCAGCGGCTGGCGGGCCAGCAACGGCACGATGAGCAGGGCCCATTTGCTGCCCACCACCTCCAGCGCAGCGCGCGAGGGACAGCTGGCGCTGAGCACATTGCCGGAAGGCGTGTCGGTCATGGCTTCGATTTCCATGGTTACCAAAAGGTGCGTACTTCCGATTCTGCGCCCGCACTTCCACAGTGGGCCCATCGCAACTTGGAGAAGCCTCATGGCTTGGTTACTGTTGGTGAGTGCGGGGCTGGTCGAGATCGCCATGGCCGCTGCGTTGAAGGCGTCGAACGGCTGGAGCCGGCCGCTGCCCGGCGCCCTCGGCGTGCTGGCCGCCCTGCTGTCCATCGTGCTGCTGACGCAGTCCCTCAAAAGTCTGCCCACCGGCACCGCCTACGCCGTCTGGACCGGCATCGGCGCTGTCGGCGTGGCCCTGCTGGGCGTGCTGCTGCACGGCGACAGCGCTTCGCCCGCGCGGCTGACCTGCATGGCCCTCATCGTGGCCGGCATCGCCGGCCTGCGCTGGTTAGAGGCTTGATGATGAGCAAGCTACTTCACATCCAGGCTTCTCCGAGCTCACCCTCGCACTCGCGTGAGATCGCCGAGGCCTTCGTCGCCCGCTACCGCCGGCGCCACGCCGACGCCGAGGTCAACCTGGCCGACGTCTGGCAACTGGACCTACCTGCCTTCGACGCTGACATGATCGCCGCCAAGTTCGCCGTGCTGCGCAGCCAGCAGGCCACGGACGAACAGCGCCGCCATTGGGCCCGCGCCGTGGCCCTGGGCGAGGCCTTCAACGCGGCCGACCACTACGTCATCAACCTGCCGATGTGGAATCTGGGCCTGCCCTACCGCCTCAAGCACTACATCGACGTCGTCACGCTGCCGGGCCTGAACTGGGCCTGGTCGCGCGACAGCGGCTACCGGCCGCTGCTGTCGGGCAAACGCGCCGTGCTGGTCTACAGCAGCGCCAGCGACTATGGCGCTGACGGCCGCTCCGCCCAGCATCACCTGGAGACCCAGAAGGCCGCGATGCGGGCCTGGCTGCGCTTCGTCGGCATCGAGGTGGCGCAGGAGATCGTCATCGCGCCGACGCTGAGCGACCCGGCCACGCTGGCCGCACTGAAGCAGGCAGCCCGCGCCCGGGCCGAGGCGGCGGCCGACGAGCTCTAGCGCTGCGGCCGCGTCGCGACGAACAGGCTGGCCAGGCAGAGCCCCATGCCGCCGACGGCCAGCGGCGTCGCCTGCCAGCCTTCCAGCACGGCCGACACGATGAGGGCGATGACCGGCACCAGCACGCCGACAAGCGCCGCCTGGGCCGGCCCGCGGCGCTCGGCCAGCTTGTAGTACAGCGTGAAGGCGATGACGGAGCCAAAGGCGGACAGATAGACCAGGCTGGCGACATAGCTCCAGCCGCCGTCGAAGGGCAGGCCATGTCCCAGGACCAGCGACATCAGCAGCAGGAAGGCGGCGCCATAACCCATACTCCAGGCCAGCACCGGCAGCAGCGGCAGGCCGCGGCGCGTCAGCACCATGGTGAAGAAGCCGCCGATGCAGGCGACCACCACCGCGAAGAAGCTCAAGCCCAGGCCCAGGGCCGCCTGCGGCCGCGCGCCGGTGGAGGCGATCTCGGGCCAGAAGATCAGCGCCACGCCCAGCACCGCGCCGCTGCTCGCGACGAGGAAGCGCCGGCTGACCGGCTGGCGCCACAGCAGCCAGGCGACCAGGGCGTTCATGAACACCATCAGGCAGAACAGCACGGCCACCAGGCCGCTGGGCACGAGGCGCTCGGCCTCGTAGACCGACCAGTAGTTGCCGGCGTACTGGATGACGCCGGTGGCCAGCGCATAGCCATGGGCGTAGGGCGGCAGCTGCAGCGACACGCCGCGGCTGCGGGCCAGGGCCGCCAGCATCAGCGCGGCGATCAGGAAGCGCCAGCCGACCGAGGTCAGCGCCGGCACCGCCGACGCGAGCTGGTAGAGGATGACGTGCCAGGTGCTGGCCCAGATCGCGACCGGGGCCAGGAAGAGCAGCCAGGTGGGCAGGCGGCCGGGGCTGTTCCCCGCCATCAGGCCGCGCGCTTGAAGGTCGCGAGCAGCGCGCCGGCCGCGACGAAGAGGGAACCGAAGACGCGGTTCAGCGTCTTGATGTGGCTCTCGCTCTTCAGCGCCGCCAGCACGCGCGCGGCCAGCACCGTGTAGCCGGCCATGACGACGAGGTCGGTGAAAGCCAGGGTGCAGCCGATGACGAGGTATTGGGCGCCAAGCGCCGCATGCAGGTCCAGGAACTGCGGCACGACGGCGAGCAGGAAGACCGTGCCCTTGGGGTTGACGGCATTGATGCCCCAGCCGCGCAGCACCAGCTGGCGGCGCGTGACCTGCACCGTGCCGCCGTCATCCACCGCGACCAGCGGCCGGGCCGGCGCCCGCCATTGCTGCACGCCCAGGTAGACGAGATAGGCCACGCCGGCCCATTTGACGAGGGCGAAGCCCAGCGATGAGGCCGCGATCAGCGCGCCCAGGCCGGCACTGACGAAGACGACCTGGGTCAGGATGCCCAGGATGAGGCCGAAGGTCATGAAGTAGCCGCGCCTGAAGCCGTGGCTCAGGCCGGCGCTCATGGCGGCGACGGCGCCCGCGCCGGGTGACAGGCTGATGGCCCACGATGCTGCAAAAAAGGCCAACCAGACCGAGAACTCCATGACGACCTCCAGGCCGCGGCATCACTGCGCACCGCGGGGCAGCGGTTTTAGCACGCGGCGGAATCGGGCATCGGAAGTCAGGGCATGGCGGCCTAGACTGCGCGCGTCCATGCCCGCCTTCCACCCGTCCGCCTGGCTCCCTCGCGTCGCCGCCGCCGCCTTCGCGCTGGCGGTGTCCTGCGCCTGGAGCCAGGCGCCCGCGCTGCGCTTGGCCTTCAGTGAACTGGAACCCTGGAAGGCCAAGCAGGGCAACCAGCACGGCGGCGCCTACACCGAGATCGTGCGGGAGCTGGCCCGGCGCCTGGGCCGGCCGCTGCTCATCATCGATTGCCCGCTCAAGCGCTGCCTGAAGATGCTCGAGACCGGGGACGCCGACCTCGTCATCGGCGTGCAGCAGTCGCCTGAGCGGCAGCGCTATCTGCAATACCTCGCGACGCCCTACCGCCGCAGCAGCAGCGACCGCGTCTTCCTGGTGCGCACCGGCCAGGCCCGGCGCATCACCCGCTACGACGACCTGCTCGGCCTGCGCATCGGCGTCAAGCAGGGCAGCGAATACTTCGACCGCTTCGACGAGGACGGCCGGCTCGCCAAGGACCCCGCCCCCAACAACGAGGCCTCGCTGCGCAAGCTGATGCTGGGCCGCGTGGACGTCGTGCCCCTGCCCGAGGACCAGGCCCTGGCGCTGCTCGAGCAACTCGGCCTGCGCCGCGACATCGAGTTCGCGCCGCTGCGCGTGCCCGAGCCGACGCCGCGCTCCGTCGCCGTTGCCAAGGCCTCGCCGCTGATGGCGCAATTGCCGCAGCTGGAGCAGGCCATGCGCGAGATGCGCGAGGACGGTACGCTGGCCGCCATCTACAACCAGCACTACTACCTGCGCTACCGCGTCAATCGGCAAAGCGTCGTGATCGACTAGGCCCGCGATGTTCCGCACCCTCTTCGCCTTGCCCCGCAGCGTCTGGCTGCTCGGCCTGATCAGCCTGGTCAACGACAGCGCCAGCGAGCTCGTCTACCCCCTCGTGCCCCTCTATCTGAGCGGCGTGCTGATGGCCGGCCCGCGGGTGCTGGGCCTCATCGAAGGCATCGCCGAGGCCCTGGCCAGCCTGCTCAAGCTGTGGGCCGGCGTCATGGTGGACCGCAGCGGCCGCAGCAAACCCTGGGTCGTGACGGGCTATGGTCTGGCCGGCCTGGCGCGGCCGCTGATCGCCTTCGTGGCCGGCTGGCCCCTGCTGCTGGTGCTGCGCCTGACCGACCGCATCGCCAAGGCCGTGCGCGCCGCGCCGCGCGATGCGCTGCTGGCCGCCAATATCGCGCCCGGCCAGCGCGGTCTGGCCTTCGGCCTGCACCGTGCCATGGACAACGCCGGTGCCGTCATCGGCCCGCTGCTGGCCTGGGCCCTGCTGAGCGCCGGCGTGCCGCTGGGCCAGGTCTTTCTGTGGGCCATCCTGCCCGGCCTGCTCTGCCTGGCCCTGACCGTGGCGGTGCAGGAAGCCCCGCCCCCGGCCGCCGCAGCGCCGCGCTTGAGCTGGGCGCTGGGCGGCATGCCCGCGCCGCTGCGCCGCTACCTCGCCGTCGTCGCGCTGTTCACGCTGGGCAATTCCAGCAATATGTTCCTGCTGCTGCGCGCCAGGGAACTGGGCGTGGCCGAGGCCCAGGTGCCGCTGCTGTGGGCCGCGGTGTCGGGCGTGGCGGCGTTGTTCGCCGTGCCGCTGGGTGGCCTGTCCGACCGCATCGGCCGCGTGCGCCTGCTGGTGGCCGGCTATCTGGCCTATGCGGCCTTCTACATCGGCATGGCGGTCTGGGCCGAGCCGGGCTGGCGCCTGTATCTGCTGTTCGGCCTCTACGGCGTCTTCATGGCCGCGACGGAAGGCGTGGAGCGCGCCCTGCTGGCCGACCTGACGCCGCCCGAGCAGCGCGGCGCCGCCTTCGGCTGGCTCAACCTGACCATGGGCGCCCTGCTGCTGCCGGCCTCGCTGCTGTTCGGCTGGCTGTGGGAGGGCGTGTCGGCCACCGTCGCCTTCGGTTTCTCGGCGGGCTGCGCGCTGCTGGCCGCGGCGCTGCTGATGCTGTGGGTCCGGCCAGCACAATCGCGCTGATGAATCGCAAGTCCTCCACCGAGGTTCAGCGGCAAGAGTCCCTGAGCCTCGCCCGCCAGGGCGGCTTGGTCTCCATCGCCCTCTTCCTGGCTTCATTGCCGCTGACCGGCTTTGTCGCCGGTGGCGACTGGCCGGGTTACGGCATTCTTTTGCTCGGCCTCCTCGGCGCCTTCTCCGGCGAGCCGGCCAACCTGATCTGGTTCTGCAACCCGCTGCTCTTCGTCGCCTGGCCCCTGCTCTTCACGGGCCAGCCCCGGATGGCGCTCGGCTTTGCCGGCACGGCCTTGGTGGGCGGCCTGCTCTTCCTCGCCTGCCCACGGGTGCTGGTGTCCGAGGCCGGCGGGGCAGGCTATGAGATCTCGTCCGTCGGGGCGGGATATGGGCTGTGGATCGCGAGCATGCTGGCCGCAGCCGGATGGGCGGCTCGCGCGATGGCCTCCGAAAATGGCGGCGATGCACGATGAGTGCATGACCCCAGCGGCCTCCAGGCCCGGCTGCTGACAGGCGGTGCGCGGCCGCCCCTGACAATCACCCGATGGCCACCAACAAAAGCATCTACACCTGTACGGAATGCGGCGGCACCAGCCCGCGCTGGCTGGGCAAATGCCCGCACTGCAATGCCTGGAACACGCTGACCGAGACCGCCGCCGAACCCAGCGGCGGCGCCAGGAACCGCTACCAGTCCCTGGCCAAGAGCCAGCCCGTCGCGACGCTGTCAGAAATCGAGGCCAGCGACTTCGAGCGCACGCCCACCGGCCAGGAGGAGCTGGACCGGGTGCTGGGCGGCGGCATCGTCGCCGGCGGCGTGGTGCTGATCGGTGGCGACCCGGGCATCGGCAAGTCGACGCTGCTGCTGCAGGCGGTCGAGTCGCTGTCACAGACCGTCAAGGTGCTCTACGTCACCGGCGAGGAATCGGGCGCCCAGGTCGCGATGCGTTCGCGCCGCCTCGGGCTCTCGGGAACGAAGGTGCGCGTGCTGGCCGAGATCGGCCTGGAGAAGATCCTCGCCACCGTCGAGGCCGAGGCGCCGGACTTCTGCGTCATCGACTCCATCCAGACGCTGTACTCCGAACAGCTGACGTCGGCGCCCGGCTCGGTCGCCCAGGTGCGCGAATGCGCGGCCCAGCTCACCCGCACCGCCAAGGCGCGCGGCTGCGCCATCGTGCTGGTGGGCCACGTCACCAAGGAAGGGGCCCTCGCCGGGCCGCGCGTGCTGGAGCACATCGTCGACACGGTGCTGTATTTCGAGGGCGACACCCACAGCAGCTTCCGCCTGGTGCGCGCCATCAAGAACCGCTTCGGCGCCGTCAACGAGATCGGCGTGTTCGCGATGACGGAGAAGGGGCTCAAGGGCGTGGCCAACCCCAGCGCCATCTTCCTGTCCACCCACAACGAGCCGGTGCCGGGCAGCTGCGTGCTGGTCACGCTGGAGGGCACGCGGCCCATGCTGGTGGAGCTGCAGGCCCTGGTGGACAGCGGCGGCGTCAGCCCGCGCCGCCTGTCCGTCGGCCTGGACCGCGACCGCCTGGCCATGCTGCTGGCCGTGCTGCACCGCCACGCAGGCGTGGCCACGGGCGACCAGGACGTCTTCGTCAACGCCGTCGGCGGCGTGCGCATCAGCGAGCCGGCGGCCGACCTGGCCGTGCTGCTGGCCATCCAGAGCTCGCTGCGGGGTCGGGCCTTGCCCAAGGGCTTCATCGCCTTCGGCGAGATCGGCCTGGCCGGCGAGGTGCGCCCCGCGCCGCGCGGCCAGGAGCGGCTCAAGGAGGCCGCCAAGCTGGGCTTCAGCGTCGCCATCGTGCCCAAGGCCAATGCCCCCAAGAAGCCCATCGAAGGCCTGACCATCCATGCCGTCGAGCGCGTCGAGCAGGCCATCGAGGTGCTGCGCGGCGTCTAAGGGGCCCCTCGTCCAAGGAGTACCTTGGCCGGCGCCCGAGGGGACGGCGATGCTTGCGGCATCAAACCACAAGCACATCGCCAGAGCGGGCCGGCCAGGGAGCGGCCCGGCGCTCGGCCCGCAAATTGATACTTCCCGCCTGCACGTCGGCGCAAAGTCTGCTTAGGATGGGGGCTCGCACAGGAGGAGCCCATGTCCGATCCCGCCAATCTCAGGCAGCACGTCCGCACCGATTTCCTTGCCGCCCAGCACGACGCCGACTCCCTGCCGGGATGGGTCTTCAAGCCGGTGCAGTTCAGCCAGGGCCCGGCCGGCCTGGTGCTGAACATGAGCGACGGCGGCCTGCAGGTCTTGACCAGTGCTGCCGAACCGCTGACCGAAGACAAATACGAGGTCGTGCTGCTGCTGGGCCGCTCCGACGTCGATGACGACGACGAGCAGGTGTCCTGGTTCAATGGCGTCGTCGAGCGCAAATGGTCGCGCCCCGTGCCGCGCATGGGCATCCTGCACGGCATGTGCTTCACGGCCCGCAACTCGACGGCCGAGCAGTTCCTGAACGGCCACAAGGACGCCCTCGAGTCCGGCCAGTGGGTGCGCTGCGTGCTTCTGAAGGTCAAGTAGTCCGGGCATGGACCACCAGGGCCGCCTGCTCGACCACGTGCATCTGCGCGTGAGCGACCTGGCGGCCAGCCGGCGCTTCTACCGCGCCGCGCTGGAAGCCATCGGCCGGCTCGAGGCCTTCGAAGAGGCGCCGGGCTGCTTCTATGCGGACGAGCTCTATGTCGACGAGGCCAAAGGCCGCGTCTCGCATCTGCATCTGGCCTTCCAGGCCCGCAGCGAGGAAGAGGTGCAGCGCTTCCACGCCATGACCGTGGCCGCCGGCGGCCGCGACCATGGCGCCCCGGGCCTGCGCCACTACCACCCGGGCTATTACGCCGCCTTCGTGCTGGACCCCGATGGCAACAATATAGAGGCCGTCTATCACGGGCCGACGAAGCGGTCGGCGGACAGCGTCGAGATCACGCGCATCTAGGATGTGCGCATGAGCGCACTGCCCAACCCACCGTACTACGCCGTCATCTTCACCAGCCAGCGCACGCCCTCGGACGACGGCGGCTATGGCGACATGGCCGATCGCATGGTGGCCCTGGCGTCCGAACAGCCGGGCTACCTGGGCGTGGAAAGCGCCCGTGGCGGGGACGGCCTGGGCATCACGGTCTCCTACTGGCGCAGCACTGAGGACATCGCCGCCTGGCGCCGCCATGCCGAACACAAGATCGCGCGCGACAGCGGCCGCAGCGACTGGTACCAGCACTACACGCTGCGCGTCGCCAAGGTCGAGCGGGCCTATGGCTGGGAACGTGCCGACGGCAAGCAGGACCCACAAGCATGAACCCGTGGATCGGTGTGGGCCTGGCGCTGGCCGGCCTGGTGCTGGGCGGCGTGCTGCTGGGCTGGCAGGGCGTCATCTTCGCGACGACGGGCATCATCTTCTGGCTGCTGTTGCAGATCTCGCGACTGATGCGGGTCATGAAGACGGCCGGCGCGGCGCCGCTGGGCTCGGTGGCCAATGCCGTCATGCTGAACAGCAAACTGCACGCCGGCATGAAGCTGGTCGACCTGATCTCGCTGGCCGGCAGCCTCGGCGCCAAGCAGGCGCCGGAGACCTTTGTCTGGCGCGACGGCGGCGGCGACGCGGTCGAGGTGGTGCTGAAGAAAGGCAAGCTCGCCGAGTGGCGGCTGATCCGGGCGAGCGGGGAGTCTTAGGCTCTTCGTAAAATCGCCGCTTTTCACCCCGCACCTGGAGTTCCCGATGGTTCCCGCCCCTCTTCACGACCGCGACGGCAAGATCTGGATGGACGGCGAGCTCGTCGACTGGCGCGACGCCAAGATCCATGTGCTGACCCACACCCTGCACTACGGCTGCGGCGCCTTCGAAGGCGTGCGCGCCTACGACACCGTCAACGGCACGGCCATCTTCCGCCTGCAGGAGCACACCCAGCGCCTGTTCAACAGCGCCAAGATCCTGCGCATGAAGATCCCCTTCTCGCAGGAGCAGGTCAACCAGGCCCAGCGCGAAGTCGTCAAGGCCAACAATCTCAAGAGCGCCTATCTGCGCCCGCTGATCTGGATCGGCTCCGAGAAGCTGGGCGTCAGCCCCAAGGGCAACCAGGTCCACCTGATGGTGGCGGCCTGGAGCTGGGGCGCCTACCTGGGCGAGGACGGCATGAAGCGCGGCATCCGCGTCAAGACCAGCTCCTACACCCGCCACCACGTCAACATCACGATGACGCAGGCCAAGACGGTGTCCAACTACACCAACTCCATCCTGGCCAACATGGAAGCGACCGACGAGGGCTATGACGAGGCCCTGCTGCTGGACGCCTCGGGCTTCGTCTCCGAAGGCGCGGGCGAGAACCTCTTCGTCATCAAGGGCGGCGTCGTCTACACGCCCGACCTGTCGGCCGGCGCGCTCAACGGCATCACCCGCAACACCATCTTCTCGATCTGCCAGGACCTGGGCCTGAAGCTGGTCGAGAAGCGCATCACCCGCGACGAGGTCTATATCTGCGACGAGGCCTTCTTCACCGGCACCGCCGCCGAAGTGACGCCCATCCGCGAACTGGACCGCGTCGAGATCGGTTCGGGCTCGCGCGGCCCCATCACCGAGAAGATCCAGTCGGCCTTCTTCGACATCGTCAACGGCCGCAACCCCAAGTACGCCGAGTGGCTGACTTCAGTTTGAGCCCCTCGCCCAGCCTCGCATCGCTGAACGCGAGCGAGTCTGGTCGGTCCCCCGGGGGGACGGCGATGCTCGCCGGTTCGACCGGCAAGCACATCGCCAGACGGGCCCGATTGGGAGCGGCCCGGCGCTCGGCCCGCAAGCTACGGCACGACAATTGAAGAGAACAACATGATCACCACCACCACGCCCGCCGCCACCGTCGAAGTGACCGCCAAGGACTGCAACGACAACGGCACCGTCTTCTGCCCCAACCCCAAGATGCCGCTGTGGAGCTCGCATCCCAAGGTCTTCATCGACCTGACCCACGACGGCCAGGGCCAGTGCCCCTACTGCGGCACCGCCTACAAGCTCAAGGCCGGCGAAGTCCTCTCCAGCGGGCACTAACGCGCCAGTGCGGCGGCCTTGCGGCTGCCGCGGCGCTGCGCGTCCAGGTCGGCCTCCAGGGCCCGCTCAGACGCTGACAACGGCCTCACCACCCCGGCAGCCAGACCGCTCTGGTCGAGGTTCTGGCCCCAGGTCAGGCCGGCGCGCAATTGCAGCGGCGCGGCCAGCCCGTTGGTGAAGCCGGCGGGCAGCCAGGGCATGGTCTGGGCCAGCACCAGGGCCACGCGCGGCTTGATGGCGGCATCGCCGACGCGGCCACGCTGGCCCCAGGACACGACCAGGTCGGCACTCGTCTCACCGCTCTTGAACTGCGGCGTGATGGCCACGTCGCGCAGCACGCCATGGCGCAGCTGCATCAGCGCCTCCTCGGCCAGCATGGCCGCGTCCTCGCGCGGCGTGCTCTGGCTGCTGGGCCAGGAGTAGCTGTATTCGTCGGTGACACGGTCGCTGCTGAAGAAGCGCGTGATGTCGGCCGGCTGGTAGCCGCGCTGCACGGCCGTGGACGCCACGCCGAAGAACTGCACCCGGCCCAGGTCGACCATTTCCTGCGAGTAGAAGGGCAGCTGGGAGCGCAATTGCTCGGACGCCGTGTTGGCCGGCACCGCCTCGTAGACGCGCAGGCCGGTGTTCAGCAGCAGCTGCACGCGCGGTGGCAGGAAGTCGTTGGCGTGGGTCAGCTCGTGATACAGCAACCGGCCCAGGGCCGGCAGCAGCGCGGCACTGTCGCGTGAGGTTCGCTCCAGCACGGGCGGGCGGCCGCCGGCCGACTGGTCGCCCTGCACATAGCGCCACAGCATGGTGTAGGTGAGATCGTTGCCATAGTCGCTGCGCGGATCGGGCGCCTCGCTGACCGTGTCGCGCTCGGCCGGCGTCTGCCACAGGTAGTCGGCATCCAGGTAGATGGCGCCGGTGGCGCTCCAGTAGAAGGACGGCCGCACCCGGCCGCCGATGACGATGGCCGTGGTGGCATTGAGCAGGCGGCGGAAGTCGCCGTTGCCGTCCTGCTCGCGCAGGAAGGCCTCGAAGCGCTGGCCCATCCAGTCGTTGGACACCAGCACCCGTGCCATCACCTGCTCCACGGTCGGCAGCTCGCCGCGCGCCTCGGTGCCGAGGAGGGGCAGGCGACCCAGGATGCAGAGATTGTTGTTGCTCAGGGCCGGCGTGTAGATGCAGTCGCGCAGCTCGGCCGCATGCGCGCCGCCGGCCAGATAGGGGTAGACGCGCGAGGACAGGTTGCCCGCGCCGAACAGCGGCGACGCCGCGGCCGGCGGCGAGGCCTGCACCAGCAGGCTGAAGTCCTGGCTGAGGCTGCGGCCGTCCGCCAGCGTCGCCTCGGCGCGCAGCCGCAGCAGGCTGTCCTCGCTCACCGAGGGCGCCGTGAAGATGACCCGCCATTGGGTGGCATCGCCGAGGTTGACGTCGGGCCCATCGACGCGGCTCCAGCGCACCCGGGCCCGCGGGTAGTCGGCCACGGCCAGGCCATCGACCCAGGCGCGCAGCGAGGTCTGGCCGCCCGTCCACACCGAGGGCTCGCCGCGGACCATCATCGCGGCCGCACTGGGCGCGGCGGCGGTGAACTCGGCGCTGCCGCTGTAGCTCGCGCCCTTGGCGTCGCTGAAGTCCACGCTGAAGGCATGGCGGCCCGAGGCCGCCGGCGCGACGCTGAGGGCCTGGGAGCGCGCCGAACCGAGGGACAGCGCCGGGCCGTCGGTCTGGCGCCACTGCACGCTGTCCAGCCGCGCGCCCGGGCAGGCGAGGAGGGCCAGCTCCTGATTGCGCCCCGCGATCGCCGCGGCCGGCAGGGCCAGACGCGCGACCGAGCCGCTCAGGCATTGCGTCCCCAGCGGCGGCACCGTCGCCGGGCCGGGCGGTGGCGATGCATCACCACCGCCACCGCCGCCGCAGGCGGCCAACAACAGGCAAAGCAAAAGGAGGGGCGTCACGGATTTCAGCAGCGGCATCCGACGATTCTGGCAAGGTTGCGGCCGACCCGCCGCCGGGCCCCTAGGACTTGCGCGCGCGGCTCAGCAGCACCAGGGCGATGCCGCCGAGGATGGCGCAGGAGGCCCACAGCAATCGTGCCGTCAGCACCTCGCCCAGCAGCAGCACGCCGCCCAGCGCCGCCAGCGGTGGCACCGACAGCTGCAAGGTGGCGGCACGCATGGCCGTGAGCCCCGGCAGGGCGGCGTACCAGATCACATAGCCCAGGCCCGAGGTCAGGCCGCCCGAGGCCAGGGCCAACAGCACGCCCCGCGGCTGCGCCTGCCAGCTGCCCCACAGGCCCAGGCTGAGCAGCAGGCACAGCGGCAGGGCACGCAGGAAATTGCCCGCCGTGGCGGCCAGTGCGTCGGTCTTGCCACGGCCGCGCAACGAATACACGCCCCAGCCGACACCGGCCAGGGCCATCAAGGCCGCACCCAGGGGCGGCGGGGCCTCCAGCCCCGGTGCAACCAGATAGACCAGGCCGCCCAGGGCCAGGGCCAGGCCCGCCCAGCCGCGGGCCGCAAAGCGCTCGCCGGCGCGCAGGCCGGCGCTGAACATCGTCAGCTGCACGCTGGCAAACAGGATCAGCGCGCCGCTGCCGGCCGACAGGCTGACATAGGCGAAGGCAAAGCCCGCCATGTAGAGCCACAGCATCGCGGCGGCCGGCCAATCCGGCGGCTGTGCGATCGCCCGCCGGCGCGCCAGCAACAGCAGCACGGCCACGCCGGTGGCCACGCGCAGCGTCGCGAAGCTGGCCGGATCGATGCTGCCCTGCTGCAAGGCCAGCCGGCACAGCAGGGAATTGGCCGCAAAGGCCAGCATGGCCAGGGCGCAAAGCAACAGCAGGCGCCCACGCGTCATGGCCCACCGCCCCACAGTGCCAGCAAGGTCGCCGCCGCCAGCAGGGCCCAGCCCAGGGGCGCGCTGAGGCGGCGCCCGCCGAGCAGGTTCTTCTCGGCCGCCATCACGGCCGCCAGGGCCAGCATCCAGCCCAGATGGCCCATGCCGACGACGAACATCAGCAACATCAGGGCCCAGCAGCAGCCGATGCAGAACAGGCCGTGATGGGCCCCGAGCCGCAGGGTTTGCCAGCGCGGGCGGCCGCCGCGCCAATGGGTCATGACGAAGCTCAGCGGCGTGCGGCATTGCTCCAGGCAACGGTATTTCAGCGCCGAGAACTGGAAGGCGCCGGCCCCCGCCAGCGTCGCCACGCCTATCCACAGGGCCCGGTCGGCCAGCCAGGGCAGCCGGCCGACGCCGGCCAGCAGAATTTCGTGCAGGCCATGCGCCAGCACGCCGAACAGGCTCCAGACGGCCAGATAGCCGCCACCGAGCAGGGCCAGCAGCAGGCCTTGGTCGGCCCGGCCAGCCGTGACGCGCTCGAACACGTCGAACAGCGGCAGCGTCGTCGGCAGCATCATGGCGACGCACATCAGCAGCCAGGCCAGCGCCGCCAGGCTGGCCGGCAACCACCAGGCAGCGCCCGGCAGTGAGCGGCACAGATCGGCCAGCGGCCCGGTCCAGCCGCCGTGATCCATGTAGCGGGCATAGGGGCTCAGGCTCCATGCCCACAGCAGGGCCCAGGCCAGCAGCACCAGCGCCGCAAATACCGGCAGGAAGGCGCGGCGATAGCGTGCCGCACGACCGCCATGGCCGCCGGCCAGCGCCGGCACTTCAGTCACCCATCCCCGCCTTGGCGGCCGTAGTGCATGCGCCCTGCGGACCGAGCGCCGGGCCGCTCCCTAGCCGGCCCGCGCTGGCGATGTGCTTGCGGCTCGATGCCGCAAGCATCGCCGTCCCCTCGGGGGCTGAGGCCGGACTTGGCGAGTCCTGAGGACTCGCCATGCCTGCCGAAGCGCTACGGCCTCTGGCCGCGGCGCGGTCCCGGTCAGACGCACCGCGTTCAGCGGCGTGCGGCTGGACGAGGGGCCTCATTTCAGGCGTCAAAGACAAAGATGCTCTGCAGCGCGTTGCGGCCCTTGAGGTCGAGATCGATGCCCAGCGCAGCGTTCTTCGAACGGTAGCGCGGCGCCTTGCCGACGAAGACCGGCGCGCCCGGCACCGTCGAGAACACGGTGTCCGACAGCGTCGTCTGGCCACCGGTGGCGCCGAGATAGGGTTCCAGCTCGGCGTAGTAGTCGCTGCCGATCTCCAGCGTGCCCTTGCCGCCCTGCACGTCGAAGCGGATGTCGGCGCGCTCCACCGACACGACGGTGCCGATCAGCTTGGCCAGATCGGCCACCGGCCCGCCGGCCTGGCCGGTGTAGACCTTGAGCAGGGCCTGCTCCTGGGCCGCGCTGGCCTTGGCGTCGACAAAGATGGCGGCCGTCCAGTTGCCCTGCAGGATGTTGCCGGGCACATGGGCCACGGCGGCGATGGTCAGGCCCGAGACGTCGGTGCCCTCGATGACGCCCTTGTCGATGCGCCAGGAGACGATGGTGTCGCAGGTTCCGTTGTCGGGGTCCTCGCCAATCCAGCAAGGACAGAGCACCTTGCAGTTGCAGACCTCCAGCAGTCGACCTTCGAGGTGATAGCCCATGAGCCCCTCCTGCGCTGAACCGTCGATGCCGCGACCGCGGCAAGGCGTGGCGATGCTACGCCCGGGTGACGGCGCTGGCGTGCTTTGCGCAAGGCGCTCTCCCTACAATGGAATGATGCCCCGCTCCGCCGCCCAGACCGCCGCCCTGCTCGCCTCGCCCGACGATACCGAGGCCCAGTTCTACGAAGCCTTGCAGCATGCCGACCTGGACCACCTGATGGCCCTGTGGGCGGATGACGAGGAAGTGGCCTGCGTCCACCCCGGCGGCCCGCGCATCGTCGGCCTGTCCGCCATCCGCGCCGCCTTCGAGGCGGTGTTCCAGCGCGGCGCCGTCAGCGTCCACCCCGAGCGCGTGCGCCGCCTGCACAGCGGCGACTGCGCCATCCACCATGTGCTGGAACGCGTGCAGCTGCAGGGCGAAGCACAGCAGTCCTGGGTCATCGCGACCAATGTCTACCTGAAGACGGCGCTGGGCTGGCGCCTGGTGCTGCACCATGCCAGCCCCGGCAACGCCGGCGACGTCCAGGAGCTCGTCGCCGACGCCGGCACCTTGCACTAGGAGGGCCGCGCATGCAGTACCGCGCCCCCCGCTGGCTGCCCGGCGGCCATGCCCAGACCATCTGGCCGGCCCTGTTCAGCCGCCAGCACGACGGCCCGCCACCGGACTGGACCCGCGAGCGCTGGGACACGCCGGACGGCGACTTCATCGATGTCGACTTCCTGGCTGGCAGTGAGCCCCCCGCCCGCGAGTACGCGTCCGGCCCTCCCGACCGACTTGGACGCCCGCCGATGCTGGTGTTGTTCCACGGCCTGGAGGGCGACCGCACCAGCCACTCCAGCGTCGCCTTCGCCAGCGTCGCCCGGGCGCGCGGCTGGGCCATGGCCCTGCCGCATTTCCGCGGCTGCTCGGGCGAGCTGAACCGCGGCCCGCGCGCCTACCACTCGGGCGACTACGAAGAGGTGGGCTGGATCCTGCAGCGCCTGCGCGAACGCCATGGCGCCAAACTGCTGGTCGCGGGTGTCTCGCTGGGCGGCAATGCGCTGATGCGCTGGGCCGAGGAGGCTGGCGCGCAGGCGGCGCATTTGGCCGACGCCGTCTGCTCCATCTGCTCGCCCATCGACCTCGCCGCCGCGGGCGCGGCCATCGATCGCGGCTTCAACAAGCAGGTCTATGCACGCCGCTTCCTGCGCACCATGATCCCCAAGGCCCTGCGCAAGCTGCAGCAGCACCCCGGGCTGTTCGACGGTGAGCGCCTGAAGCGCGCCTCGACCATCTACGAGTTCGACAACCTCTTCACCGCGCCCCTGCACGGCTTCAGGAACACCGAGGACTATTGGACCCGCGCCGCGGCCAAGCCGCATCTGCACCGCATCCGCATCCCGGCCCTGGTGCTGAATGCGCGCAACGACCCTTTCGTGCCCGGGGACAGCCTGCCCCATGCCGCTGAAGTGGGCACCCATGTGACACTCTGGCAGCCCGGCCACGGCGGCCACGTCGGCTTCCCTGCCGGCCGGCTGCCGGGGCATCTGCTGACCATGCCCGAGCAGGTCTGCGACTGGCTCTGGAGGCATCGCTGATGGACCCCATCGTCGAAGCGGCCCTGAAGAAGTGGCCCCATGTGCCGCACTGCTACGGCTGGCTGGCCCTGGACGCGCGCGGCGACTGGTATATGCGCGACGAGCGCATCCAGCACGCCGGCCCCTTCCCTGACGTCAAGGGCAGCCGCATCAACCATGACAAGCTGCGCGCCTTCATCGAGCGCAACTACGCGTCGGACGCGGCCGGCTGCTGGTTCTTCCAGAACGGCCCGCAACGCGTCTATGTGGAACTGGAAGCCACGCCCTGGATCTGGCGCCTGCAGCCCGATGGCCGCGTGCTGAGCCACACCGGCGCCACGGCGGCGGTGCAGTCGAGCTGGCTGGACGAGGCCGGGCGCCTGTATCTGCTCGCCGACCTCGGCCTGGGCCTGGTGCACACGGCCGACATGGGCCCGGCGGCCGACGCCGTCGAGCAGGGCCGCTGGACGCCGCAGGAATTCCGCTCGGACGAGCTGCCACGGCGCTTCGGCTTCGTGCGCCGGCCGAGTCCCTGAGGCCTGAAACGACAAGGGCTGCCGAAGCAGCCCTGGATCACACAGGCATCGACGCTTATTGCGCTGCCGAAGCGGCCGGCGCGGCCATCTTGGGCTCGTCGAACTTGGCACCGCCCTGGTTGGCCATGTAGACGACGGCGCGGGAGACTTCGAAGTCGCTGAAGTCACCGCCGCCCTGGGGGCCCATATTGCCCTTGCCCTTGAGGGCCGAATGCACGAGGGCGTCGAAGCCGCTCTTGATGCGCGGGCCCCAGGCCGAGGCGTCGCCCAGCTTGGGAGCGCCGGCGGCGCCGGTGGCGTGGCAGGCCGAGCACTGGGCCTGGAAGACCTGCTCGCCGGTCTTCATCGCGGCGGCGTCGTTGACGTCCTTGACTTCGACATGGCCGACCCGCGCGATGCGCTCGGCAACGGCCTGGGCCTCGAAGGCGGCCGTGCCGGCGGCCGGCTTGGTGTCGGTGCTGACGTAGTTGGCCAGCAGGATGATGACGATGACCGGCACCACGAAGGCAAACAGCACGGCCCAGGCGAGCTGCTTGGGGGTTTTGATCGGGCCGGTGTGGGCGTCGTCTTGGTCGTGGTCGTGGCTGGCGCTCATGGATTCCTCTTGTCGATCCTGGTCGGTCTGCTCTTCTTGTTCATGCCGGCTGGGCGCGCGACACGAAAAACCGCCGAATTATAGGCAGCCTCGCCACCCTCCCCAGGCCAGCAGATGCCCCGCTGCTAGAATGCGAGGCTTCGCGCCCGTAGCTCAATGGATAGAGTACTGCCCTCCGAAGGCAGGGGTTGTTGGTTCGATCCCAACCGGGCGCGCCAGGCCGGCCACTGGCCGAGCCGCGCTCGGGACCGACCTTGGCGGTCAATCGAGCCGCAGCAGCAGTTCACGGCCGCCGCGTTGCACGACGACGCGCGCCTGCGCCGGACCGCGCCAGGCCAGCAGCACATTCACCAGATCCGCGCCGCCCGTGATGGGCTGGCCGTTCATCATCGTCACGATGTCGCCGGCATGGAGCTGCAGCCGCTCGGCGAGCGTCCCGCGAGGCACGCTGAGAATCAAAGCGCCACTGACGTTGCCCCGCCCGGCCGCCCAGGCGGTCAGGGGCGGCACGTCGTCGAAGAGTGCGCCAAGCCGAGGCCTGGCCGGCAAGGCGTTGTCGCCGCGCAGTTCGCTGACGATCTGCCTGACGATATCGATGGGTATGGCCAAGCTGGCGCCGGGCGTCCCCACGGGGCCCACGATGGTGCGCGCATTCATGCCGACGATCCCCCCCGTGGCGTCCAGCAGGGGCCCGCCCGAGTTGCCCGGGTTCAGGGCAACATCGCTCTGGATGAACAGCAGTTCACCGTCGTCGCCGAAGTGCCGGTCCATGCCGCTGACGATGCCGACCGACGCAGACCGCTCAAGGCCGAACGGGTCGCCGATGGCCATGACCCAGTCGCCCACCCGAAGACTGCCCGCCTTCGCCAGCACCGGGTGCACGCGAGGGGCCGGGCTGATGCGCAGCAGGGCGATATCCGACTCGGCATCCTGTCCCTCGACCTCGGCGGCGACGAGGCGCTTGTCGGGCAGGGCGACCAGGATCTGCTGCGCCTCCCCCAGCAGATGGGCGGCCGTGGCGACCGACCCCTTGTCATCGATCAGGAAGCCCGCGCCGACGCGCGGCTCGTCATCGCCCGCCACGAACATGTAGATGCCCACGCTCCAGGCAGACCCGCGCTGGAAGGCAGCCGCAAGACTGGACGGGGCGACGCTGGCGGCCGGCCGCGAGGCGCCGGCATCCGCGCCCGCCACCACAAACGCCATCAGGACGCTGGCGACGAGGCCGGCGATTCGACTCTTCTTCATGGGGCGACCCTAGCGTGCCGCCGATGCAGAGCCCTTGACTGCCATCAAGCGGTCGTCATCTCAGCAAGCCGGGCGGCCTTTCTTGATTCGCATCAACCGCCTGTCCCCCGCCGCGCCGAAGATGAGGCCTGTGCAGGGACGCAGGCACGCTGCCAAGCGCCGACTCGCCACAAGAACCGACGCATTCCAACGCCGCGAAGCAGCCGATGACACCCGACCTCGCAAGCCGCTTCCTGGTCGCACTCCTGATCGGGATCCTGGTGGGGATCGAAAGGGAGAAGAAAAGGAACGGCAGCAGCCCCCACCCGATCGGTGGCATCCGCACGCATACCTTGCTGGCCCTGGCCGGTGCCGCATCGGCCTGGCTGGGTGGCGAACTGCAGAACCCCTGGCTCTTCGTCGCCGTGCTGGCCTCGGTGAGCGCCATGGCGATAGCCAGCCACCGGCGTGGCAGCCGGGAGGGGCCCGAGCCGGCCCACGCGCCGACCCTGACCAGCGAGATCGCCGCCATCTCGGTGGTCCTGCTGGGCGGCATGGCGGCGACAGGCAGCCGGGAGCTGGCCGTCGCGCTGGCCGTCACCCTGTCGGCGGTGCTCGCCTTCAAGCAGCCCCTGCACGCCTGGGTGGCACGCATTGGCCTGGATGACATCCTTGCCGGCATCAAGCTGCTGATCGCCTCGGTCATCGTGCTCCCCCTGGTGCCCAATGAGACGGTCGATCCCTGGCAGGCTCTCAACCCCTACCAGCTGTGGCTGCTGGTGGTCTTGATCTCGGCGCTGTCGCTGGCGGGCTATGTCGGCATGCGCTGGCTGGGGCCGGCCCGCGGCGCCGCCGTGACCGGTCTCGCAGGGGGGCTGGTTTCGTCCACGGCCACCACGCTGAACTTTGCGCGCGACAGCCGCAAGCCAGGCCCCGCCAGCAACGGCAGCACCCTCGCCGCCGGCATCCTGTGCGCATGGTCGGTCATGTTCCTGCGCGTGCTGACGATCGTCGCCCTCCTCAACCGGCAATTGTTGAGCGCCCTGTGGCTGCCGCTGCTGGTCATGGGCGGCATCGCCGGCGCCTTGGCGTTCCGGCACTACCTGGCGGGCAGCCGGGCTGCCGCAGCCTCCGCCGAGCCTTCCACGCCCCTGAAAAACCCGTTCAGCCTGAGCGCGGCGGTCCGTTTCGGCGCGTTGTTCGCCGTCGTCCTGGTGACGGTGAAGCTCGCCCAACAGCATTTTCCGAGCGGCGGCCTGTTGACGATCTCGGCCCTCGCGGGCGCCGCGGACGTCGATGCCATCGTCCTTTCACTGAGTGGCGCAAGCCGCAATCAGGCAGCGCCGATGGCCACGGTGGCGTGGGCGCTGCTGGCGGCCCTGCTTGCCAACACGGCGGTGAAGACCGCGACGGTGATGCTGGTGGCCCGGGGCCCGGTCCGACGCAAGGTCGTCCTCGCGGGTGTCCTCATCGCCGCGGCCGGCACGGCCGCTTTGTGGGCCGGGCTCTGAACCTCGCACGCACGGGCGAAGTGGGCCGGTGGGAGACCTTCACGCTGGCCATGAGGGCTTGAACGCCTGCGGTCCGGCCCGCGTGAATCAGGCCGCGGCGGGCCCCTCAGCCCCGCAGCCGGGCGCGCAGCACCGCGATCTCGTCGATCAGCTCCAGCGCCAGCGCGACGCCGGGCACATTGACGTGCAGGTCCTGCGCCAGGCGCGAGGCAACGCGTGCCCGGGCCAGGGATGCGCCCGTGAAGCACCAGCTCTGCGGCCCCGCCCCGGCCGGCGTCAGCACGCCTTCGTCGACCAGTGCCTCGATGAAGCCCATTTCGCAGGCACAGGCCGCGCTCAGCTCCGCGAGCGACAGCCCGAGGTCTCGTTCCACGACGATGACCGCACAGGTGGCGGCAGCCCCACCGGATTCCTGGGTGTCCATGGCTACTCCTATGCGATGTTGCGGGGGTCAAAGCCGCTGAAGGCCTGGGCCAGGTTGCGCCAGGCTTCCTCGTCGACCACGGACATGACCGGCGGCAGCACGATGCCCAGCACGGCGAAGAGGTCGCCCGCCGGCGGGCCGGGCAGGCCCCTGCCGCCCAGGCGCAGCTGGCGGCCCTGGGCGCTGCCACGGGGCACCTTGAGCGCGACCGGGCCTGTGGGCGTGTTCACACGCACCTCGGCACCCAGCGCGGCCTCCCAGGGCGCCAGCGGCAGATCGAAGAAGACGTCTCGACCCGACACGCGATAACGCGCATGCGGCGCGACGTCGACTTCGAGGTAGAGATCGCCCGGTGGCCCTCCGCCGATGCCCGGCATGCCCTGGCCCTGCAAACGCAGGTGCTGGCCGGGCAGCGTGCCCTTGGGAATCTGCAACTCGATCCTGCGCTCCGCCAGCGTCACGCGGCCCTGACCGTCCAGCACCGGCGCCCGCAGCGACAGGCTGCGCGTCGCACCGCGGTAGAGGTCTTCCAGCTCGACCGCGACGCGAGCATGGTGGTCTTCGCCGCGCCGCTGGCCCGCCGGACGCGCCCTCGTCGAGCAGCACCGAACAATGCGTGGAAGAAGTCGCTGTGATCGTCCCAGGCCCCGTCGCCCGGAGCTGCGCCGCGGAACTCGAAGCCAGCGTCCCAGTCGGGAGGCGGCGACGCGCCCTGCCCTGCCGCCCGTCGGCGCGCCAGGTCCTGGCGCAGGGCATCGTATGCGGCCCGCTTCTCGGGATCTTTCAACACCTCATAGGCCTCGGCGACCTCCTTGAAGCGGGCCTCGGCGCCCGCCTCCTTGCTGACGTCGGGGTGGTATTTGCGCGCCAGCTTGCGATAGGCCTTCTTGACCTCGTCGGCCGACGCCCCTGGGTCAAGGCCCAGTGTGGCGTAGTAGTCCTTGTAGTCCATGCGCTATCCGTGGCATTGCCCGACTTGACAAGCCTCGACGCTAGCTTCGGCGCCTGCGACACCGTTTGCTTCAAATCAACGCAGCGCCCTGTCGCGACAGGTGATCAGCCGAGTCACGGCAGCGGCCCGCGCTGCGCGCCGGCAACAGAGCTGATCGATGCAATGGCATGTGTCGCTTCGCTGCGGCTCACGGCGTCTCTGTGACCCGGCTGAGACTGACGGTTGACACTCTGTTCCAGACCGCTCCAGACCCGTGACACGCCCTGTTCGGGCAACGACTAAGTTTGCTGCATGGGGCGCCAATCAAGGAGCTGTGATGAACACCTCAACGCCCACGACTCGCCACGAATGGCCATTCGAACTGCGCTTTCGTTCCCTGTTCATTGAAGGAAGAGGCTACGCCTTTCCCTGTGACCCGCAGGGCAAGGTCGTACTGGATTCCATGAGCGAGCCGGCGCGCTGCAACTACCTGTATGCCCGTGCCATGGTGGGCCGCGAGTTCGACCTGCCAGTGGTGACGAGTCACTAGCCCCCTCACCAGCCAGGGCGAGGCCTCGGCACGCGTGATGTTGCTGTCGGAGTAGGTGAACGGCCTGCGCATGGGAACTTGTCGTCGACATCAGCAAGCGCACCTTGGCGAATGTCAGGTGCTTCCGCGCTGCAAGCGCCTTCAGTCCGGCGCCGGCTCGTCGCGATCCAGCCCGTCCTCGCCGTAGCGGTTGGCGGCGTTCCACAGCATCCAGCCGTCGGTGCCCACGGCCTCGGCGGCGTCGATCTGCAGGCGGATCTCACGCTCGCCGAAGGCGCGGCGGTCGAAGGCATAGTCGCGGAAGGCCTGCAGCCACGGCCTCAATCGGACACCGGGCAGCCCGGTGCGGTCGATGGCGCGCTGCAGGCTCTTGCGCACGATCTCGTAGGGCGCGGCCACCGGATCGCGGTGACCGGGAATGCCGAAGCTGAAGCCGGACGGATAGAGCATGGGCGACAGATAGTCCACATGGGCCGCCATGGCCTCCAGCTGCTGGCCGATGTGGGTGTCGTTGCTGTTCCAGGCCACATAGCCGAAGACATCGGCGGCGATGAAGACGTTGTGGTGCGCCAGGCGCTCGCGGGCGGCGTCCAGGAAGCCGGTGATGGCGGCGATGCGGCCCTCCTCGCTGTCGGGCTCGGCGAACACGAGACCGGTGGCGTCGGGAAAGCGCAGGTAGTCGAACTGGATCTCGTCGAAGCCGAGCCGCGCGGCCTCCTCGGCCAGCGCCAGGCTGCGCTCCCAGGCCTCGCGTCGGAAGGGGTCGATCCAGGCCAGGCCCTCGCGGTCCTTCCAGACCTTGCCGAGCGCGTCGTGCACGGCCCAGGTCGGATGGGCCATCGCATAGGGCTCGTCCTTGAAGGTGACGATGCGGGCGATCAGGTACAGGCCCCTGACGCGCAAATCACCCAGCAGGGCCGGCATGTCGCGCACGGTGACCAGGGTCTGCGGCAGCCCCGCGGCGGCCAGGGCGGCGCTGGGGTGGGGGACGAGTCCGCGATCACCCTTGATGTCGATGACCAGGGCGTTGAGCTCGGTCTCGGCGATGAGCTTGAGCGCGTCACCGCGCAGCTGGGCGCTGCCGATGCCATAGACCGACAGATAGAGGGCCTTGGGCCGCAGCGGCCGCAGCGCCACCACCAGCGGCTGGGCCGGCGCCGCCTGCCCGGCGTAGCGGGCATAGCCGTGTGCGCGGGCCTTCAGCGGCGTGCCCGGCGCGCCGGCGTCGAAGCGCCCCTGCGCATCGCTGCGGCGCACCTCGGTGCCGACGACGAGGGTCGCCAGGGGCACCGGCCGGCCCGTGTCCGCGTCCAGGACCACCCCGTCCACCGCCCAGGCCGGCGACACCACCATGCAAAGCGCGAGGACCCAGCGGCGCCAGAGGCTCATGGCGCCGCCTTGTCGCCAAAGGCTGCTTCCAGCCGGGCGGCCAGCTGGCGCAGGTTGACGCTGTCCACGACCAGATGTCGTGGCACCGTGAACGGCGGGTCGGCGGCGGTGGCCGAGCGGTTGCCGAGCGAGAAGGCGGCCAGGTAGCCGGCCTCGGCCGCCTGCCGGGCCAGGGCGTCGTCGCTTTGGCCGAAGGGCCAGGCGAGAAGCGTCACGGGGCGGCCGAGCTGCTGCTCCAGCATGTCGCGCGAGCGCGTGAGCTGGTCGCCAGCAAAGCGCTGGAAGGCGGCTGGCGCCATGCGCCGGCGCTCGCGCAGCAGGTCGGGATGCCAATAGGTGTGCGACTGCACGGAGACCCGCGTGTCGGCCGCCAGTTCGCGCAGCTGCGCCCACGTCATGGCATAGGCCGCGTTGGAGATCGCCGATGGGTAGATGAACAGCGTCACGGGCCAGCCCCGCTCGCGCAGGCGCGGCGCCATCACCTCGAACTGGGAGCGGTGGCCATCGTCCGCCGTCAGCACGACGGCGCGGGGCGGCAGCGGGAGGTCCTCTCCCTGCGCTTTCGCGAGACGCCAGGCGACCCAGGTCGAAAGCGGGATCACCCGGCAGGACAGGCTTTGCAGCAGGCCCAGATGGGCCTCGAAGTGGGCGATGCGCACCGTCATGCTGTCCTGGACGGCGCTCGCAAAGCGATGGAAGGCGAGGATGGGCACGCGGGGGCTCTGCAGGGGTTCGCCGCGCCCGAGTGCCGGCCCGCAGGCCAGGCTGCACACCAGTGCACGGCGCAAGCGGTCCGGCGCTGGCGCCAGCTTGTTCTCGAGCATGCTTCCCTCCGAAGCGAGATCGCCATGAGACCACCGGCAGGGGGCTGCAAGGCTTGACGGACGTCAAGCCGGACTCAGCCCTGCCGCATGCGCCGGCTCATTGCCGTCCCCACGACCACGGCGACCGCCACTGCGGCGACGGCCATCAGGAGTTCACCCGCGGCCGGCACGCCGAAATGCAGCAGCCCGCGCGGGCCGGGCAGGGCAATAGCCAGGGCCAGAGCGGCGGTGGCGACCGTGGCCACCGCCCAGAAGGCAAGCGCGCTGGGGTCGAGCAGGGCGCGCAGGCCATTGCCGGCGGAGGTGTTGGCCGCGACGAGCAGCAGATTGCCCACGGTCAGGCCCGCCACGGCGAGGGTGCGTGCGGCGTCGGCGTCCCGGCCAGCCTGCAGTGCAGCCACGTACAGCCCCAGCGTTGCGACCAGCAGGCAGCCGCCTTGCGCCAACCCCTGCCACAGCATGGCCCAGCCGACGATGCCGTCGTCGCCGCGCCGCGGCGGCCGGCGCATGATGCCCGGCGCCTCGGGCGCGCCCTCGAAGGCCAGGGAGCAGGCCGGGTCGATGACCATCTCGGTCAGCACGACGTGGGCGGGCAGCATCAGCGGCGGCAGGCCCAGCAGCAGCGGCAGCAGCGCGAGGCCCGCGACCGGCACGTGGATGGCCGTGATGTAGACCATGACCTTGCGCAGGTTGTCGAAGATGCGCCGGCCCATGCGCACGCCGCCGACGATGCGGCCGAAGTCCTCGTCGAGCAGGATGAGACCGGCGGCCTCGCGGGCGACGTCGGTGCCGCGCGCGCCCATGGCGATGCCGATGTGCGCGGCTTTCAGTGCGGGCGCGTCGTTGACGCCGTCGCCCGTCATGGCCACGGTCTCGCCATTGCGGCGCAGCGCCTGCACCAGCTTGAGCTTTTGCTGCGGCATGACGCGGGCGAACACGCGCACGCGCCGCACGGCGTCGGCCAGGGCGTCCTCGCCCAGCGCCTCGACCTCGGCACCGGTCAACGCGCCGGCCTGCACATCGATGCCCGCCTGGCGGGCGATGGCGAGGGCCGTGGCCGCGTGGTCGCCCGTGATCATCACCACCGCGATACCGGCCTCACGGGCCTGGACGATGGCCGCGGGCACGCTCGCCCGCAGCGGATCCTCGAAGGCGACGAAGCCCAGCAAGTTGAAATCATGGTCGTGCTGCCGCGGGAGCGGGCCGCCGCCTGGCGCGCAGCCTTCGGCCACCGCCAGCACGCGCAGCCCCTGCGCCGCCAGCTCCCGCACCCGGGCCAGCTGGGCCGTGGTGCCTGGCTCGTCCAGGTGACAGAGGTCGAACACGGCCTCGGGCGCGCCCTTGGCCGCGACGCGACGCCGGCCATCGGCGTCCGTCCATTCGTGCGACATCGCGAGCAGCTCGGCGCTGAGCGGGAACTCGTGCGTCAGCCGCCAGTCGGGATGCAGATGCTCGGTGTCGGCCAGCGCCGCGTCGCCGTGGGCGAGCAGGGCCCGGTCCAACGGGTCGATGCTGCCGCGGCGCGAGGCCAGCATGGCGAACTCCAGCAAGCGGTGCACGGCTTCCGGCATGGGGGCACCGGGCTCGACGACGATGTCGGCGCTCGCGGTGACGAGGCGGCGCAGCTGCATGCGGTTCTCGGTGAGCGTGCCCGTCTTGTCGACGCACAGCACGGTGGCGGCCCCCAGCGCCTCGATGACGGCGGGGCGGCGCGACAGCACCTGGATGCGCGCCAGCCGCCAGGCGCCCAGCGCGAGAAACACGGCCAGGACCATCGGGAACTCCTCCGGCAGCATGGCCATGCCCAGCGCGATGGCCGACAACAGGCCCTGCATCCAGTTGCCATGCAGCAGACCGTAGCCGATCGTGATGGTCGTGCAGGCGGCCAGCGTGGCCACGCCGAAGGCCCGTACCAGGCGGCGCAGGTGGCGCTCCAGTGGCGTGGGCGCTGTCTCGATGCTGGCCAGCGACGCGCCGATACGGCCGACCTGCGTTCCCGGCCCCGTGGCCAGCACGCGAACGGCCCCATGGCCGGCGACGGCCAGCGTCCCCGCGTAGACGCAGGACCTGTCGTCGCCGCCGGGTGCGGCCATGGACTCCCAACCCGGTTGCGAGGCCTGCTTGCGCACTGGCAGCGACTCCCCGGTCAGCAGGGACTCGTCCACCTCCAGCGCAGCCGCGTCGAGCACGGCACCATCGGCGGCGACCCGTTCGCCTTCGCCCAGCAGGAAGACGTCGCCCGGCACCAGCTCGCGCGCCGGGATGCGGCGCATCCGCCCATCGCGCACGACGCGCGCCTGCGGCGCCGCCAGCGACCGCAGTGCATCGAGCGCATGCTGGCTGCGCCGCTCCTGGAAGACGACCAGGCCCACGGTGATGACGGCAAAGCCGCCCAGCAGCAGCCCCTCGCCGAGGTCGCCCAGCACCAGATAGACGGTGGCGGCCACGAGCAGCAGCAGGAACATCGGCTCGGTGAGCACGCCGCGCAGCGTGGCCAGCAGGCCGCGACGCTCGCGGTCACGGATCTCGTTGGGCCCGTGAATGGCAAGGCGTCGCCCGGCCTCCGCGTCGCTCAGCCCTGCGGCCGGGCCGGTAGTTTCCGGCGCGTTCATGTCACCGACCCGCCGTCTTGCCGGACAAGGGCGCGGCGCCTTTCCTGATGCATGCAGGCCTCCAGATGCGAATGGCCATGTGACCACCCCTGCCCGCTCCCGCGCTTGATGGCGGTCAAGGCACCGGCGCCGAACCTTGATCCCCGTCAACACGCCTGCATCGCGAGTGCCGAAGATGGAGGAACTTCCCAGGAGGTTGCATGTTCAACGTCGGCACACTCGACCGCTTCGCGCGGGTCATCATCGGCCTCGCCCTGATCGCGGCGGCCTGGTTCGGCAGCATCGGCGCCTGGGGCTGGATCGGCCTGCTGCCCCTGTTCACCGGCCTCATCGGCTCCTGCCCGGCCTATCTGCCGTTTGGCTTCAACACCTGCTCGATGAAGCCTCGCAAAGGCGGCTGAACCATGTCCGGCACCCATTTCCGCGAGCTGACGCAGGGCATCAGCGCCGATCTCGCGTCGCTGCGCACCGGCACGCCCGACACCATGAAGGCCTTCAACGACCTGGGCCGTGCGGCCCTGGCCGACGGTGCGCTGAGCCGCAAGAGCAAGGAGCTGATCGCGCTGGCCCTCAGCGTGGCCGCGCGCTGCGACGCCTGCATCGGCTTCCACATGCAGACCCTGGTGAAGCTGGGCGCCACCCGCCAGGAAGTCGAGGAGACGCTGGCCGTGGCGACCTATATGGGGGGCGGCCCTTCCCTGATGTACGCGGCCCAGGCGGTCAGCGCCTTCGACGAGTTCTCGCGCCTCTAGCCCACACGGAGCTTCCCCCATGTACAAGCACATCCTGGTCCCCGTGGACGGCAGCCCGACGGCCGACAAGGGGCTGACGGAGGCCATCGCCATGGCCCGGCTGGCCGGCTCGCGGCTGCGCCTGATCCACGTCGTGAACGAGCAGTCCATCGTCATCGGGGCCGAGGGCTTCCCCGACACCACCGCCGAGGTCATCGCGCTGATGCGCGAAGCCGGCGAGGCCATCCTCGCCGCCGCACGCCAGCGTGTCGAGGACGCGGGGCTGCCGGTGGACGTGCTGATGCGCGAAGTCTTCGGCAGCCGCATCGGCGACTCGGTGCTGGACGAGGCCGCCCACTGGCCGGCCGACCTGATCGTGATCGGCACCCACGGCCGGCGCGGATTGCGCCGGCTGGTCCTGGGCAGCGACGCCGAGCACATCCTTCGCAGCGCTGCGGTGCCGGTGCTGCTCGTCCGCGGCGATTGAGGCCAGCCGCCTGGCGCGCCCCGTCCGCGGCGGCGGCCGGACACGCGATGACGGACTTGCCCGCCGCCGGGAGCTGGCGCACCCGGCACCGCCCCAGCGCCAGGCGCGCAGGGCTTGGTCGACCTTGAGCTTCACCGATCAGCAGCGGCTGTTGTTGACCAAGGCCTGCAGGCCGGCCAGGTCGAGGATGCGCAGCTGGCGCTGCTTCACCTCCATCAGCCCGTCGTCATGGAACTTGGAGAAGGTCCGGCTGACCGTCTCCAGCTTCAGGCCAAGATAGGTTCCGATCTCAACCCGGGTCATGCGCAAGACCAGGCTGGACGCCGAGAACCCGCGGGCCTCCAGGCGCTGCGTCAGGTTCAGCAGAAAGGCCGCCAGCCTCTCTTCGGCGCGCATATTCCCCAGCAGCAGCATCACGCCATGGTCGCGGACGATCTCCCGGCTCATGATCTTGTGGAACTGATGCTGCAGCACCGTGAACTCGCGGGACAGGCTTTCCAGCTGCGCATACGGAATGACGCAGACGGAGGAGTCCTCGAGGGCGATCGCGTCGCAGTGGTGATGGTCGCTGCTGATGCCGTCCAGCCCGAGCAGCTCGCCGGCCATCTGAAAGCCGGTGACCTGCTCCCGGCCATCCTCGCTGCTGACGCAAGTCTTGAAGAAGCCGGTCCGCACCGCGTAGATCGCCTCGAAATGCTCGCCGTTGCGGAACAGGTGGCCGCCGCGAGTCACGCTGCGGCGCTTGTCGACCAGGCCGTCCAGCCGGGCCAGGTCTTTCGCGGTCATGCCCACGGGCAGGCAGAGCTCACGAAGATTGCAACTGGCGCAGGCGACCTTCAATGGCTGGAGGGCCACCACGGAGGACGCCGCAGACAGGTCCGGAGTCGTCGGCAAGGGCGTCGCGCCCGGCAGGGTCTTCAGCATGAAGTCGATTCTTTGCCCAAAGTCCACCACCCTCCTTGACATGGATCAAGGCCGGCTTGCACCAGACTCCGCACAGTGAGCGGATGGCCGCCGTATTCGAACGCTCCATTGACGCCGACCTGCTGCGCCGCCATGACGTGACGGGGCCCCGGTACACCTCCTATCCGACCACCGATCGATTTGTCGAGGCCTACCAGGGCGCCCAACACCTGCATGCCCTGCGCCAGCGCGGCTCGGCGCAGCCCGTGTCCGTGTACGTGCACATCCCGTTCTGCGAGCAGCTCTGCCACTACTGCGCGTGCAACAAGATCATCACCCGGCATCACGAGCGCAGTGCCCCCTATCTCGCCGCCCTCGCCGCCGAGATGGACCTGGTGGCCGAGGCTCTGGGGGGATCCGCACCCGCATCCCAGCTTCATGTCGGCGGTGGCTCGCCCACCTTCCTGTCGGACGGCGAGCTGAGCGAATTGATGGGCCTGCTGCAGCGCAGGATCAAGCTGCTGCCCGGCGCCGAGCTGTGCATCGAGGTGGATCCGCGCAACGTGGACCGGCAGCGCCTGGCCCACCTGCGCCGGCTCGGCTTCAACCGCCTGTCCATCGGCGTTCAGGATCTCGAGCCCGCCGTCCAGAAGGCGGTGCACCGGGTGCAGCCGGCTGCACAAGTGAGCAGCGTGGTCGAGCAGGCGCACGAACTGGGGTTCACTTCCATCAACGTCGACCTCATCTACGGCCTGCCGCTTCAGACGCCCGCCAGCTTCGCCCGCACCGTGGCCCAGGTGGCCGCGTGGCGACCCCAGCGCGTGGCGTTCTACTCCTACGCCCATCAGCCGCATCGGTTCAAGTCGCAACGGCGCATCGCCGCCGAACTGCTGCCGCCTGCCGGCGACAAGCTGGCCATGCTGTCCGGCGCCATCAGCACGCTGCTCGGCGAGGGCTATTGCCATATCGGCATGGACCAATTCGCGCTGCCCGACGACCCGCTCGCGGTCGCGAAGCGCCAGGGCCGGTTGCATCGCGGCTTCCAGGGCTACTCGACGCAGTCGGACGCCGACCAGATCGGCCTGGGTGTGTCGGCCATCAGCCGCATCGGTGCGACCTATGCACAGAACGCGACGGTGCTGACCGACTACGAGGACGCCTTGCGCCAGCGCGTGCTGCCCGTGCAGCGCGGCCTGGCCCTGACGCGCGACGACCTGCTGCGGCGCGCCGTCATCATGGCCTTGGTGTGCCAGGGCCGCGTGGAGTTCGAGTCCCTGGCCGCGTCCTATCTCGTGGACGTGCCGCGCCATTTCGCGATGGAAATGCAAAGGCTGCAGCAGATGGCGGCCCAGGGCCTGGTGGCGCTGGAGCCGGGAGCCATCCAGGTCACGCCCCTGGGGTGGTATTTCGTGCGCTCCATTGCGATGGTGTTCGACCGCTATCTGCAGGCCGACGAGAGCCGGGAACGCTTCTCGAGGATCATCTAGAGGAGAAGGCTTGCCGACGCCTCCCGGCATCGGCAGCAGGGACGGGGCATTGAACCCGTCCGTGAAGGCTCAGAGACGCCAGCCCAGGCCGACGCTGGCCAAGGTCGGGTTGACCTTGAACTTGCCGGCTTCCGCGCCGCTCGAGTAGATGGTCGTGCCCAGGTTGACCCGCTTCACGTCGAAGTTCAGGTAGATGCTCTTGGCGAGCTCGACGTCGGCGCCCGCCTGCCAGGCCAGGCCCCAGCTGTTGCGCTTGATGCTGGGATGCAGCGCAGCCTGCACGGCCGGCGCGAAATTCACGCTGGAGAAGTTGGTGTAGTTGAGGCCGGCGCCCACATAGGGCCGGACCGTGCCGGTGGGATTGAAGTGGTACTGCAGCGTCAATGTCGGCGGCAGGTGCTTGAGCGAGCCGATCTCGCTGCCATTGGAATAGACGGTCTGCTTCTGCGGATAGGTCAGGATCAGCTCGGCCGCCACATTGGGCGCCAGGAAGTAGCTGAAATCGACTTCCGGAAAGGTCTTGTTGTTGATCGACAGGCCCAGACCCGTGCTGTCCTTGTTGGCCGAATCCAGGTGCAGGGCACGGACGCGTACGAGCAGCGGTCCTTCGTCGGCGAAAGTCGCTTGCATGCCGAGGGCCGCAGCGGCGGCAACGGCGAGGCGAAGGGCGGAAGTGAGCTTCATCAATGACTCCGGTTGATGGGAAAAATCCCGATGGAGACATTGCAAGCGTCGACGCCGCCTCGCGATTTGAGGCAGCACAAACTCGTTCGGATCGGCCCGACGCCAGCGCGGGAGGTCTTGCGTTGGATCAAACACGGCGCCGGTTTCTGATGCGCCCAAGCAACCCGGCCTTCCCGGCATCCGCTTGATCGAGCGCAAGTCCTCGACGCGCCTCTCCCCCTAGCCTTGCGGTCACCGGGCCACGGCCCGCTCATCGGAGGCAATCATGGCCATCAACGTCGCGACGGCAGACCGCCCAATTCCCCCACTCGTTGCCAGCGGGCTCCTCATCGCTGCAACCACGGTCCACTGTCCCGCCGGGCGCCGCTGATGGATGCCGCCAGCAGTCCCCGCATCCGCTTCCTCGGTGCCACCGGCACGGTCACCGGCTCGCGCCATCTCGTCGAATACGCGGGCCGGCGCGTGCTCGTCGATTGCGGGATGTTCCAGGGGCTGAAGCAACTGCGCCTGCGCAACTGGGCGCCGTTCCCGGTGCCGGCGTCATCCATCGACGCCGTCGTGCTCACCCATGCCCACATCGATCACAGCGGTTTCCTGCCCCGTCTCGTGCAACAGGGCTTTCGCGGCACCATCCACGCCACGCCCGGCACTGCCGACCTGATCGCCATCCTGCTGCCCGACTCCGGCCGGCTGCAGGAAGAGGACGCCCGCTATGCCAACCGCCATGGCTTCAGCAAGCATTCGCCGGCCCTGCCGCTGTACACCGAAGCCGAGGCCCTGCATTGCCTGAAGCAGGTGCGCCGGCATGATTTCGGCCAGCTCTTCGAACCCATCCCCGGCCTCAAGGCGGAGTTCAGCCACGCCGGCCACATCATCGGCGCCGCCAGCGTCCACCTCGACTCGCCCGAGGGCTCCATCACCTTCTCGGGCGACCTCGGCCGCGACGACGACCCCGTCATGCAGCCGCCCGCTGCGGCGCCCGGCGCCGACATCGTCGTCGTCGAGTCCACCTATGGCGACCGCAGGCACTCCGAAGCCCCCAGCGCCGACGCCCTCTGCGATGTCATCGCCCGCACTGCGGCGCGCGGCGGCACGACGCTGATCCCGGCCTTCGCCGTGGGCCGTGCGCAGGCCATCCTGAATGCCATCCTGCGCCTCAAGGCTGCCGGCCGCATTCCCGACCTGCCCGTCTATCTGAACAGCCCGATGGCGACCCAGGTCACCCGCCTCGTGCATTCGCACGCCGACGAGCACCGGCTGACCGAGCCCGAACGCCGCGATCTGGTCGAGAAGGTCCGCTACGTGCGCACCGAGGACGAATCCCGAGCGCTGAACCACCCGTCCTATCCCAGCGTCATCGTCGCGGCCAGCGGCATGGCCACGGGTGGCCGCGTGCTGCATCACCTGGAGGCCCTCGCACCCGATCCGCGCAACACCATCGCCTTCGCCGGGTACCAGGCCGTCGGCACGCGCGGCGCCACGCTGCTGGCAGGCGCCGACAGCATCCGCCTGCACGGCCAATGGGTGCCCGTGCGCGCCGAGGTGGCCGCCATCGACGGCATGTCCTCGCATGCCGACCAGGCCCAGCTGCTGGCCTGGCTGGGCACGCTGCCGCGCCCGCCGCGCCATGTCTACGTGACCCACGGCGAGCCGCAGGCCGCGGACGCCCTGCGCCAGGCCATCGAGGAGCGCCTGGGCTGGCCGGCCTCGGTCCCCGACTACCTCGACACCACCCCGGAGCTGCCATGCCCCTGATGAAAGCCGCCGTCGTCCGCGCCTATCGCGAGCCCCTCAGCCTGGAGGAAGTCCCGGTGCCCGAGGTACCGGCCGGGCAGGTCCTCGTCAAGGTGGCCGCCTGCGGCGTCTGCCACACCGACCTGCACGCCGCGGATGGCGACTGGCCCGTCAAGCCGCCCCTGCCCTTCATTCCGGGCCACGAGGGCGTCGGCCATGTCGCCGCCGTGGGCGCGGGCGTCAAGGGCATCCGCGAGGGCGACCGCGTCGGCGTGCCCTGGCTGCACACCGCCTGCGGCCATTGCGAGCACTGCATGACGGGCTGGGAGACGCTCTGCGATGAGCAGCAGATGACGGGCTACACCGTCAACGGCAGCTTCGCCGAGTACGTGCTGGCCGATCCCGGCTATGTGGGCCACCTGCCCGCCGGCCTGTCCTTCGAATCGCTGGCCCCCATCCTGTGCGCCGGCGTGACGGTCTACAAGGGGCTCAAGGTGCTGGACGCCCGGCCGGGGCAGTGGGTGGCCATCGTCGGCGTCGGCGGCCTGGGCCATCTGGCCGTGCAGTACGCCCGCGCCATGGGCTTTCACGTCGTGGCGGTCGACATCGACACGGCCAGGCTGCAACTGGCCAGGCAGCTGGGGGCCGAGCTCTGCGTGAACTCGGCCGAGGAGGATCCCGTCGCGGTGCTGCAGCGCGAACTGCGCGGCGTGCACGGCGCCCTCGTGACCGCCGTGTCGCGCGAATCCTTCGGCCAGTCGCTGGGCATGCTGCACAAGCGCGGCACCATGTCCATGGTCGGCCTGCCGCCGGGCGACTTCGCGCTGCCGATCTTCGACGTCGTCCTCAACGCCAAGACCGTGCGCGGCTCCATCGTCGGCACGCGCCAGGACCTCAACGAAGCGTTGCAGTTCGCCGCCGACGGCGTGGTGCATGCCAGCACCACCACGCACCGCCTGGATGACATCAACCGCATCTTCGACGACTTGCGGCTGGGCCGCATCGACGGGCGTGCGGTCCTCAGCTTCGCCTGACCCCCACTACGCCCCCATCACGGAGATCCGCCATGACCTATCGCAGCCTCCTCGTCGCCCTCGACGCAACGCCCGCCAACGCTGCCCGCACCGCCATCGCCATCACGCTGGCCCGCCAGTTCGACGCCCATCTGATCGGGCTGGCGCCGACGGCCACCTTGGACGCGCAGGTGATGCAGACCGCCGCCGCCATGGCCGACGCCGCGGCCGCCGCCAGCCAACGCCTGCTGGACGAAGCCATGGCCATCGCGCAGGCATTCCACAAGCGCTGCACCTCGGAAGCCCTGCCGTCCTTCGAAGCGCTGGCCGACCCCTCCCCTGCATCGACTTCGCTCGTGCTGCGCGCCCAATGCGCCGACCTGCTGATCATGAGCCAGCCCGATCCGTCGCTGCCCGGCCACCGCCAGCAGGCAGCCGAGCTGGAGCAGGTGCTGCTTTCATGCGCCAAGCCCGTGCTGCTGATCCCTTACACGCACAGGGAGCCGGTGGGGTCGCGGCGCGTGCTGGTGGCCTGGGATGGCAGCCCGGAATCCGTGCGCGCCATGACCGACGCCCTGCCCCTGCTGCGCCGCGCCGCGCAGGTCACGGTGATGCACTGGCGCCGTGAAGCGCAAGGCAGCGCCCCGCTCGCGCAGCTGGCCGGCATCCGGCAATGGCTGGCCTTCCAGGGCGTGGACGCCGAGGTGCGCGACGAGGTCACGCCGCTGGCCTTCGGCGACGCGCTGCTCAACGCCGCCTCCGACACCGGTGCGGACCTCATCGTCATGGGCGCCTACGGCCATGCGCGCTGGACCGAGCGATTGTTCGGCGGCGTCTCCCGCACGCTGCTGGCGTCCATGACCGCGCCGGTGCTGATGTCCCACTGACCCCCCACCTCATGACGCAACGCCATCTCGACCGCCTGCTCGCGCCCGAGTCCGTCGCCGTCTTCGGCGCCTCGGACAAGCCGGGGCGCGTCGGCACCACCGTTTGGCGCAATCTCGTGGCCGGTGGCTTCAAGGGCGCGCTGGCCCCCGTGAACCCGCGCCTGCCGGAACTCGACGGCGCGCGCTGTTTCGGCGACGTCGCCGGCCTGCCCTTCGTGCCGGAACTGGCCGTACTGTGCACGCCGCCGGGCACCATCGCGCCCCTGATCGAGCAGCTCGGCGCCTTCGGCACGCGGGCGGCCATCATCGTGACCGCCGGACTCACGCCGCAGCAGAAGCAGGCCGTGCTGGACGCTGCGCGGCCGCACACGCTGCGGCTGCTGGGGCCCAACTGCATCGGCCTGCTGAGCCCCCACCTGGGCCTGAACGCCAGCTTCACCCAGGCCAGCGCCCTGCCTGGCGAGCTGGCGCTGGTGTCGCAGTCGGGCGCCCTGCTGACCGCACTGCTGGACTGGGCGAACGCCGAGCAGATCGGCTTCTCCCACCTGATCTCCCTGGGCGAGCACATGGACGTCGACTTCGGCGACCTGCTGGACCACCTGGCGACGGACCGACGCACGCGCGCCATCCTGCTCTACATCGAATCCATCAACTCGCCGCGCAAGTTCATGTCGGCGGCGCGCGCGGCCGCGCGGGCCAAACCCGTCATCGTCGTCAAGGCCGGCCGCGCACCGGCCGGCATGCAGGCAGCCGCCTCGCATACCGGGGCGATGGCCGGCGAGGACTTCGTCTTCGACGCGGCCATACGCCGCGCCGGCATGCTGCGCGTGGACACCCTGCAGGACCTCTTCATCGCCGCGCAGACGCTGGCGCGCTTTCGCGACAACCACAGCCGCGAGCTGATGGTGATGACCAATGGCGGCGGCGCCGGCGTGATGGTGGCCGATGCAGCCTCCTCGCTGGGCGTGCCGCTGGCGCGGCCCAGCCCGGCGCTGATGCAGCGGCTCAACGCGGTGCTGCCGGCCAACTGGTCGCACGGCAACCCCGTCGACATCATTGGTGACGCGCCGGCGCAGCGCTATGTGGACACGCTCAAGGCCCTGTTCGACGCCCCCGAGGCCGGTGCCGTGCTGTTCGTGCATGCGCCGACGGCCATCGTGCCGAGCGAGGCCATCGCCCGCGCCTGCGCGCCACTGATGGCCGAGCACAGCGGCCGCGTGCTGAGCTGCTGGATGGGCGGCCACAGCGTCGCGCCGGCGCGCCGCATCTTCGAGGCCGCCGGCATTGCCGGCTACGACACCCCCGAGGACGCGGTGCGCGCCTTCTCGCTGATGCAGACCTACCGGCGCAACCAGGCCACGCTGCGCCAGACGCCGAGCGCCAGCACGCGGTCCGAGCCCGACCGCGCCAAGGCCCGCGGCATCATCGACGCGGCGATCGCGGCCGGCAGGGAGTGGCTGGACGAGGTCCAGGCCAAGGCATTGCTGGCCACCTACGGCATTCCGGTGGCGCCCACATTCCGGGTCGACGCGTCGCCCCAGGCTGCCGCCGAGGCGGCCCGCTGCATCGACGGGCCGGTGGCGCTGAAAGTGGTGTCCAGCGCCATCCTGCACAAGTCGGATGCCGGCGGCGTGCGCCTGGACCTGCAGGGCGAGGAGGCCGTGCTGGCGGCGGCGCAGGACATGCTGGCCCATCTGCACCTCGCCCGCCCCGAAGCACCTGTCGAGGGCTTCAGCGTGCAGGCCATGGTGCGGCGGCCCCACGCCCAGGAGCTGATCGTGGGCGCCCATGTCGACGCCATCTTCGGCCCGGTGCTGATGTTCGGCCAGGGCGGCATTGCCACCGAAGTGCTGGGCGACCGGGCCGTGGCACTGCCGCCGCTGAATCGCACGCTGGCCCGCGAGCTGGTGGAGCGCACCCGCGTGGCCCGCCTGCTGGCGGGCTACCGCGGCCGGCCGCCGGCCCATCTCGACGCGCTGTGCGACACCCTGATCGCCGTCGCGCAGATGCTGGCCGACCTGCCCGAAATGGCCGAGCTGGACATCAACCCGCTGCTGGCCGATGAACGGGGCGTCGTCGCGCTGGACGCGCGCGTGCGCCTGTCCTCCACGGCCCCTTCGGGAATGGCGCGCTTTGCCGTGCGCCCCTACCCGGCCGAACTGGTACGCCCCCTGTACTGGCGAGGCAGCACCCTGGTCATGCGCCCGATCCGGCCCGAGGACGAGGCCCTGCACCGCGAGTTCCTGGAAGCCTGCAGCCCCGAAGACCTGCGCATGCGCTTCTTCCAGGCCCCGCACACGCTGACGCATGACGATCTCGCCCGCATGACGCAGATCGACTATGAGCGTGAGATGGCCCTGGTCATCGTCGACGAGCAGGCGCCGGGCAGCCCCAGCACGCTGGGCGTGGCCCGCCTCGTGCGCGACCCCGACAACGTCGATGCGGAGTTCGCCCTGCTCGTGCGCAGCGACCTCAAGGGCCAGGGCCTCGGTCGACTGCTGATGCAGGCCTTGCTGGACTACGCCGCGTCGCGCGGCACCCAGCGCCTGGTCGGCTATGTGCTGCGCGAGAACCGCGCCATGCTGAACCTGCTCAAGCCCATGGGCTTCGACATCCAGCCCGACGGCACGCAGTCCCCGGAGGTCCTCGTCGCGAGCCGCGCGGTGGCGGCTTGACCCGCTTCAGTCGGCGCGCTCGCCGGCCTGGCGCATGCGCGCCAGCCATCGGGCGGCGTCGGCGTCGTCCAACCCCTCCACCCCGCCGACCAGGGTCTCGCTGACGGGCGCGAAGCCGACGAAGCCGAGGATGTTGCGCTCCAGAGACTTCACGCTGTGCGCCCGGAAGTACCAGCGGTAGACCAGGGCCGGCATGCCCATGGTCACGACGACGCGGGCCGAGCGGCCCTTCAGCAACTTGACGCCCAGCGCGTCGGGGCCGGGCCTGCCGACCGCGAAGCCGGGGCGCGCGACCTGCTCGAGGAAGGCCTTGAGCAGGGCCGGCATGTCGCCCAGCCACAGCGGGAAGAACAGCACGACGTGATCGGCCCATGCGATGTCCGCCTGCGCCGGCCGCAGCGCCGGCGGCACCTCTCCCTGCTCCCAGTCCTGCTTGCTGCGCAGCAGCGGAAAGTCGAGCTGGGCGACATCGATGCGACGAAGCTCATGGCCGGCCTGGCGCGCCCCTTGCGCATAGGCATCGGCCAGCGCGTGGCAGAGGTGGCCGCCAGCCGGGTCGGGATGGCCGAGGATCAGCAGGACATGGCGGGCTCGGGGAGTCATGTCGCCACGCTAGCCCGGCGCGCGGCCCCCGGCCTTGCGATGGATCAAGGCGCGCATGCGCATGGCTGCCGCCTTCAACGCAGGCTGAGCAGCAGGGCCGCCTGAAGAATGGCGTCGCGCCGCAAGGCCGGCGGCGCGTCAATGCCCAGGGCATCGGCCAGCGCCGCGGTCGGATGGTCCTGGGTCGCCAGCCCGGCGAAGACGGGAATGGTGCTGTTCCGGGCGATCTGGCCCACCAACGCGGCCGGGAGGTGCTGGCATTCGACGGCGTCGTAAAGCCTGGCCAGCATCCGGGCGGTGGCGGCAATCTGCTGCGCGCTGCTGTTTTCGTCGAGCCCCAGCTGGACACAGGACACATGCGCCCCCAGCGCGGTGGCAGCACGCAGGAATTCGCCCTCGCCCTGCTCGCCCCGGCGGGGCGACACGAGCGCGAACTTCTTGCCCCGCAGCATCTGGGGGCCGCCGTCGCCGAGCTGGGAGAGGGCATGAGCCTGCCGGACCAATGCGGCTGCATCCTCGGGGCTGGAAAACTCGGCGCTGGCGACGCCTTGACGGGCTTTTGAACACATTGGCCGTCAGCGTATCGGTCGGTCATGCGCGGGCATTGACTCAGGTCAACCCGGCCGGATCTCGCCTGGTGTTGCGAAGCTCCGTCACGGTCCGTTCACCGAGTGTTACGCAGTGCGACCGACTGGCGTCGGCCGTTGGCAGCGCATTGGCCGGCGCTGCCTAGCATCGTTTGGATCAAGTCAGCCCCACCGGAGCCCCCGATGCACACGACCTCACACACCGCCTTCCCACGAGCCGACGTCCTGGCGTCTCGCGATCCCGGCGGGTCGGGCGCGCCGTCCTCGCATGTCCAGCGCATCGCCGATGGCCTGGAACTGCTGCAGGCCACGCTGAGCCCCGCGCGGCGCATCGTGCACGCGGGTGACGTGCTGTACCGCAGCGGCGAGCGTTTCGAGCACCTGCACGTGCTGAACTCCGGCTGCTTCAAGCTGATCAGCGTGTCCGAGGGCGGCGACGAGCAGATCGTCGGATTGAAGTTCCGCGGCGACTGGCTGGGCTTCGGCGGCATCGCCCGAGGCAGCCATGCCTGTGACGCGATCGCCATGGACACGGCCGAGGTCTGGACCCTGCGCTACGACGCCCTGCTGCGGGCCTGCGCGCAGGAGCCGCGCCTGATGGCCCTGGTGCACGAGGCCATGAGCAGCGAAATCATGCGCGACCGCGAGGCCAAGACGGCGCTGTGCACCCTGCCGGCGGATGCGCGGGTCGCGACCTTCCTGCACGACTGGGCCGGCTCACTGGCCATGCGCGGCCTGCGCACCGACCAGATCAGCCTGCGCCTGACCCGCGCCGAAATCGGCAACTACCTCGGCCTGACGCTGGAAACGGTCAGCCGGGTGCTGTCCAGACTGGTCCGCGCCCGCTTGATCGCCTTCAACGAGAAGAGCCGCCGCGACATCTGCATCCCCGACTTCCAGGCGCTGGGCAGCTTCACCAGCCGCCCGGCAGCGGTCGGTCTTCACTGAGCCGTCCGCCTTTCAAGGGCGGCGCAGCGATCCAGGGAGAAAACCATGAATGCACAGCATCAAGATCCAAGCGCAACTACTCAGAACTTCGAGCCCCACGCGACCGCACTGCGCCGCCTGCTGCCGGCCACCCCGCAGGGGATCGCCGCCGCATACGCGGTCTGCGGCCTGGCATGGATCATCCTGTCGGACCGGCTGCTGCAGCTAGTGGCCCCTGACATCGCGACGCTGTCGGCCGTCAGCCAGGGCAAGGGCCTGGCCTTCGTGCTGGCGACCAGCGGCCTGATCTACTTCGCGGCGGCGCGCGGCCGCCACACCGGCACCGGCATGCCCCACCCCGCGGGCTCGGGCAACCTGCTCTGGGTGTTCGCCCTGCTGTCCGCGACGGTGGTCCTCGCCAGCCTGGTCAGCTACGCCAGCGCCACCCACAAGTCCTATGAACAGCAGGCGGAGCATCTGCGCCGCGAGGCCGTCCTCAAGGCGGACATGGTCCAGGGCTGGATCGACAGGCGTACCGAGGAAGCCCGGCAGCTCACCACCGACCCGCAGCTGCGCGCCAGCGTGCAGCGCTGGCATCGCAATCCGGATGAAGCGCCGACCGCGGAAATGCGCCGGCAGCTGCTGTTGCTGCTGGCCTCCTCGCGCTACACGGACGCGCTGCTGCTCGACGGGCTGGGCCAGGTGTTGCTGGCGCCGGATGACCGCACACGCAGCCTCGACGCGGCAACGTCCGCAGGGGCCCGTGCAGCGATGCGACGCGGCTCGGTGACCAGCGGCGACTTCCAGGCCCGGGGGAGCGAGCCTGCCAGCCTGCAGTTCGACCTGTTCGTGCCATTGCCCGGCGTCGATGGCAGGCCGCAGACGCTGCTGCTGCTGCGCACCGCGCCGCACCGCACGCTGCTCCCCCAGCTGCAGGCGGGTTCCACCGTCGGCACGCCCGCAACCCTGTTCTTCCGCCCTGCCAGCCAAGGCTTGCAGGCGATAGGCACCGACGGTTCGGACGTGCCCCGGGTTCGGCCAGGAGACGCAGCCGCCACCTCTCTGGCCGCCTTGTCCGGCAATCCCTCGCTGGCCGGCACGGTGCTGGACGGCCTGGACGGCGGCGACGAAGCCCAGGCCGCCGTGGCCGCACCGGTCCGCGGTTCGACCTGGTATGTCGCCGTGCAGGCGCCGCGCAGCCTGCTGGAAGGCAACGCCGTGTCCGGTGCCGCCACGCTGGCCATCGTCGACATGCTGGCCGTGCTGGCGGCCGGGGCGGTCGTCTACGGCGCCATGAAGCGCCGCGAACTGCAGGCCGCCTCGCGCATGGCGGCGGCCCATCAGGACAAGGAGCGCGCCTGGAAGATCGCCGAAGCCATTGCCAACTGCTCGACCGATGCCATCTTCGCCAAGGACCTGCAGGGCCGCTATCTGTTCGTGAACCGTGAGCTGTGCAAGGCGCTGGGACGCACTCCGCAGCAGCTGCTCGGCTCGGACTCGACCGGCCTGTTGCCCGCCGACCAGGTGCGCCGCCTGCTCGAAGACGACGCCGCCGTGCTGCGCTCGGACCGGCCCGTCAGCATCGAGACCAGGCTGACCCTGGGCGGCCGCGATCGGGTCTATGCGTGCAACAAGGGCCGGCTCACGGACGACGAGGGACGCACCATCGGCGTCTACGGCGTCTGCAGCGACATCACGGAGCGGCGCGACCTGCAGCAGCGCATGCGCCAGTGGGCGACGGTCTTCGAGGACATCCGCGACGGCGTCGTCATCACCGACCCGCGGGGCTGCATTCTGCTGGTCAACCGGGCATTCACCACCATCACCGGCTACGCCGACACCGAGGCGGTCGGCGCCAGCATGCAGCTGCTGCACTCCGGACGGCATGACAAGGCCTTCTACGAGGCGATGTGGGCGTCGCTGACGCAGGCCGGCCATTGGCAGGGCGAGATCTGGAATCGCCGCAAGACCGGCGAGGTCTATCCCGAATGGCTGACCATCAGCGCCGTTCGCGAGGACGACGGCGGCGTGACGCACTACGTGGGCGTGTTCACCGACATCAGCCGTCTCAGGGACAGCGAGGCCCAGGCCGACTGGCTGGCCCACCACGACCCGCTGACGCGCCTGCCCAACCGCATGCTGCTGCAGAGCCATCTCGAGCAGGTCTTGCTGAAGGCCAGCCGCCACGAGAGCCTGACGGTCGTCATGGTGATCGACCTCGACGGCTTCAAGACCGTCAACGACAGCCTGGGCCATCCCGCCGGCGACGAACTGCTGGTCTGCGTTGCCGAGCGGCTGAAGAAGCGCCTGCGCCACACCGACTTCCTCGGCCGCCTCGGTGGCGACGAATTCCTCGTCATCCTCGACAGCGGGTCGGGCGCCGAGCGCATCGCCACGCTGGCCGGCGACCTGCTGGCCGCGGTGTCCGCGCCCATCGCCCTGTCCTGCGGCCAGGACGCCTATCTGACAGCCAGCATCGGCATCAGCACCTTCCCCGACGACGGCAGCGCCTCGGCCGTGGAGCTGCTGCGCGACGCCGACGCCGCCCTGTACCGCGCCAAGGACATGGGCCGCAACCGCTTCTGCTTCTATACCGACGACATGAACGGCAAGGCCATGGCCAAGCTGGACCTGGAAGCCGCGCTGAGCCGCGCCATCGAGCGCGACGAGCTGCTGCTGCACTACCAGCCCAAGGTGGACGCCCGCAGCGGCGAGACCGTCGCGGCCGAAGCCCTGCTGCGGTGGAACCGGGCCGGCGTCGGCCTGGTCTCCCCCGGCGAGTTCATTCCACTGGCCGAACACAGCAGCCTCATCCTCGCCATCGGCGCCTGGGTCATCGACACCGCCTGCCGGCAGATCCGCACCTGGATGGATGCCGGCCTGCCGGTGGTGCCCATCGCCGTCAACGTGGCCGCGCGGCAGTTCGCCGCCGGCGATCTGGATGCCGTCGTGGCCGGCGCCCTGGAGCAGCACCGCGTGCCGGCCCGCTGCCTCGAACTGGAACTGACCGAGGGCATGCTGATCAGCAATCCGCAGGCGGGAACGCAGATGCTGCAGCGGCTGCGGGACCTGGGCGTCAAGGTGTCGCTGGACGACTTCGGCACCGGCTACTCCAGCCTGGCCTATCTGCAGCAGTTCCCGATCGACGCGCTGAAGATCGACCAGTCCTTCGTGCGCCGCATCGGCGAACAGCCCGATGGCGAGGCCCTCGTCGACGCCGTGATCGGCCTGGCCCACCGCCTGCGCCTGCGGGTCGTCGCCGAGGGTGTCGAGACCCCCGCCCAGCGCGACCACCTGCGTCGCCAGGGCTGCGACGAGATGCAGGGCTACCACTTCGGCCGGCCGGACGTGCCCGAGGCGCTGCAGCGAAGGCTGGCCGCCGAGGCGGATCCGGCGCCCGCCTCCTGACCCTTCCGGCCTTTCGTCACGCCATCACTTTCACCAGCTCGCCGCAGTTGCGGCACGGAGACTTCCATGCGCACCAATCTGCCAGTCACTCATCGCGAATACCCGGTCCCGGCGGACCGCAACCTCGTCTCGACCACCGACCTGAAGGGCCGCATCCTGCATTGCAACGCGGCCTTCGTGGACGTCAGCGGCTATTCGCACGACGAGCTGCTGGGCCAGCCGCACAACCTGATCCGCCACCCCGACATGCCCGCCGAGGCCTTCCGCGATCTGTGGGCCACCATCTCCGCCGGCCTGCCCTGGTCAGGATTGGTGAAGAACCGCCGCAAGGACGGCGACCATTACTGGGTGCTGGCCAATGTCACGCCACTGGTCGAGAACGGCCAGCCCATCGCCTTCCTGTCGGTGCGCTCCGCCCCCAGCCGGGCCCAGGTCGACGCGGCCGAGCAGCTCTACGCGCAGATGCGCGACGAACAGCAGGCGGGCCGGCTGGTCCACACCCTGCACCGCGGCCAGGTGCAGCGCCGCGGCTGGCGCGGGCGCCTGGGTCGTGCCCTGGCCTCGCAGCCCTGGCTGGGCCTGGCGCCGGGCTATGGCGCCGTCGGCGCGCTGGGCCTGCTGCTGGCGAGCCAGGGGCCCTGGGTGGCGGCCTGCGGCGTCGTCCTGGCCGCATCCGTCGCGGCGGCCATCACGCAGCACAAGCTCAGCCGCAGCTTCACGCATGTCGAGCGCTATGCCAACCAGCTCGCCGCCGGCGACCTCAGCCACGCCCTGGAACCCAGCGGCTACCGCCACAGCCGTGCGCTCGAGCTGGCGCTGGCCCAACTGGCCGTCAACATCCGCTCGCTGGTCTCCGACACGCGTGCCGAGCTGGTCCAGATGAATCGGGCCAGCCGCGAGATCGCCCAGGGCAACCGCGACCTGGCCCAGCGCACCGAATCCCAGGCGGCCAGCCTCGAGGAGGCCGCGGCCAGCATGGAGCAGATCACGGCCACGGTCCGCCAGAGCACAGCCACCACCCACCTGGCCAGCGGCGTGGCCGCCGAGCTCAGCGGCGTCTCGCGCCACAGCGCGCAGGTGGTGCACTCGGTCACCGAGACCATGGGCGGCATTGCGAACTCCTCGCAGAAGATCGCCGACATCATCCAGGTCATCGACAGCATCGCCTTCCAGACCAATATCCTGGCCCTCAATGCCGCCGTCGAGTCGGCGCGCGCGGGCGAGCACGGCCGCGGCTTCGCGGTGGTGGCCAGCGAAGTCCGCGCCCTGGCACAGCGCAGCTCCACCGCGGCCCGCGAGATCAAGCAGCTCATCCTGGCCTCCACCGAGCAGGTGCAGGCGGCCGAACGGCAGACGGACAGCGCGCGATCGAGCATCGACACGACGCTGAAGGCGGTGGAAAACTTCACCACGCTGATCGGCGACATCGACCGCGGCGCCCAGGAGCAGTTGCTGGGCATCTCGCAGATGCACGAGGTCATCCAGCAGATGGACGGCTTCACCCAGCAGAACGCGGGCCTGGTGGAACAGCTCGCCGGCTCGGCCCAGCAGGTGCTGGCCCAGTGCGAGGAGGTGGGCGCCGCCTTGCGCGTCTTCCGGCTGGACCGCAGCTCCACCGCACGCATCCAACCCGACGCGGTCGCACTGAGGCGTGCCGCCCGGCTGGCTGCCGCCTAGGCGGCCAGGGCGCGGGCAATCGCCTGCGCCAGCTCGGACCTGGAGTAGGGCTTGGGCAGCAGCTCCCAGCTCGGCGGCGAATCGCGATCCGCGTCCAGCAGCTCGGCCGAGAAGCCCGACATCAGCAGGATGGACAGCTGCGGCAGCCTCTGCTGCGCCAGCCGCGCCAGCTCCGTGCCGCGCATGCCGGAGCCCAGCGCGATGTCGGTCAGCAGCAGCTCGAAGGGCGCCTCGGGCGTGAGCAGCAGCAGGGCCTGCTCGGCGCTGCTGCAGGCCGTGACCTCGCACCCCAGGGCATCGAGGAAGCGCCGCGCCACCGAGCGCACTTCGGCATCGTCCTCGACCATCAGCACCTTCAGGCCCGGTGGCACGGCGTCGGCGCCTTCAGCGGGCTCGTCGCCCGCCGGCTGCTCGTCCCAGGGCCGCGGCAGATAGAGCGAGATCGTCGTGCCGAAGCCGGGCGTCGAATCGATGGCCACGGCGCCGCGCGACTGCTTGACGAAACCGTAGACGGTGCTCAGGCCCAGGCCGGTGCCGCGTCCGGCCTGCTTGGTCGTGAAGAAGGGTTCGAAGGCCCTCTCCTTGACCTCTTCGGGCATGCCGGTGCCGGTGTCCGAGATGGCGATGCGCACGAAGCGCTCATCCTGGGCGCTGACATCGTCGATCTCCCGCCTCACGTCGGCCGGCAGGCTGCCCGCCAGGCCCGCGCTGAAGCGCAGCGAGCCGCCCTCCGGCATCGCATCGCGGGCGTTGATGGCGATGTTCAGCAGGGCCGACTCCAGCTGCCCGGGGTCGGCCAGCACGTTCGGGCAGCCCTGAGCGATGTCGACCTCGATGGCGATGCGCTGGTCGAGCGTGCGGCGCAGCATGTCTGCCAGCGACAGCAGCATGGCGCCCACGTCGACGGCGTCGGGCTGCAGCACCAGGCGGCGCGAGAACGCCAGCAGCTTGCTCGTCAGCTCCGCGCCGCGCTTGGAGGCGCGCGTGGCCGCGCCGACGAGCTGCTGGGCGAATTCCTCGCCGGCCAGCAACGGCAGCTCCTCCAGCACCTGCAGATTGCCCTGGATGACGGTGAGCAGGTTGTTGAAGTCGTGGGCAATGCCCCCCGTGAGCTGGCCCACGCTCTCCAGCCGCTGGGCGTGGTTGAGGGCCTCCTCGCTCTGGGCGCGCTGCAGGCAGGTGGCCAGCAGACTGGCCAGGGCCTGGAGGAAGCGCTGCTCGTCGTCGCCGAACCGCTTCATCTGACGGGAGCGCACCTTCAGCGCGCCGATGACGCGCCCGCGATCCTGCAGGGGCACGGCCAGCGCACTGACCAGGCCGGCTTCGAGATAGGCCGGCGGGATCGCAAAGCGCGGTTCATTGCGGAAGTCCTCGACCACGACCGGCCGCCCCTGGGCCAGCACGAAGCCCAGCGGCGTGTCGCCGCGATTGGGCACGATGGCGCCGAGCGACTCGCCCGCGATCAGCCCCACCCCGCCGGCGACCCGCATCTCGAGCCGATTGCGCTCCAGCAGCAGCACGAGGGCCATTTCGACCTCCAGTGCCTCGGCCGCAAGGGTGGCCACCTGCTGCACCAACAGCTGCGGATCCCGGCCGTCGGCGGCCAGCCGCCCCAGTTGCGCCAGATGCTCGCTGTAGCGCGCCCGCTGCAGCGCCTGCTTGACGCGCGGATAGCCGCCAATGTCGCGGATGGCCGCCACCACGAAGGGCAGACCATGGTCCTGCAGCGGACTGAGGGCGATCTCCACCATGACCTCGCTGCCGTCGCGGCGCTTGGCCACCAGCTCCATCTGCGTGCCCATAGGCCGCGAGCGCGGCGCATGGGCATAGGCGTGGCGATAGGACGCATGGCGCGGCCGGATGCTGTCCGGCACCAGCTCGTCCACGCTCAGGCCGACCAGCTCGTCACTCGCGTAGCCCAGCAGGGCCGTCGCGGCGGGATTGGCCAGCACGATGCTGCCGGCGGCGTCGACGAGCAGCAGCGCATCCGGGTAGGCCGCGAACAGCGAGCGGTAGACCGTGAGGTCGTCGACGGGTTGTGCCGAGGCGGTCGGGGCGATGTCCATCTAGCGGACCGGTTCGACGGGAGGCACGAAGATGTAGCCGGCCCCCCGCACCGACTTGATGATCTGGGGGTTCTCGGCGTCGGCCTCCAGCTTCTTGCGCAGCCGCCCGACCTGGACGTCGATGGTGCGATCAAAGGGCGCGGCGTCGCGCCCCCGCGTCTGCTCCAGCAGGAAGTCGCGCGACAGCACACGGCCGGCATGCTGGACCAGCGTCGCCAGCAACTCGAATTCACCGGTGGTGAGCCTGACCTCCGTGCCGCGCGGGTCATCCAGGCGGCGGGCCGCAAGGTCGAGCCGCCAGCCGAGGAAGCCCAGGCCGGCGCCGCTTGCCGGCCCGCCCGCAGCAGCGGCGGTGACCGGCTCGATGCGCCGCAGCACCGCCTTCATTCGCGCCACCAGCTCGCGCAGATCGAAAGGCTTGGTGACATAGTCGTCCGCGCCGATCTCCAGGCCGACGATCTTGTCGACGGAGTCCCCGCGCCCCGTGATGATGACCAGGCCGCAACGCCACCGCTCGCGCAGCTGCCGTGCGATGGCGAAGCCGTCTTCTCCGGGAAGGCCCAGGTCGAGCAGCACCAGCAGCGGCGGGTCGCTGGCCATCAACTCCATGAGCTCGCGGCCGGACCGCAGCTGCGTCGTACGAAAGCCGTGGCCGGCCAGGTAATTGGCAAGCAGCTCGGTGATGGCCGATTCGTCATCGACGACGGCAACGTGCTGGTTCATCACAGCGTCGGCACGGCTGAAACGTTATGTGGGTTGACTCATTCTTGCACCGATTCAGGGCCAGGCTCAGTGTCAGGCGCAAGCCCCGCTTGCCGCGTCGCTCTCGATCCCGACCCGCCCTTTCGATCGCAGGTCAGCAGGTCGATGAACAGCAGGAATCCGGCCCACAGCAAAGCCGCCATCGCGGCGACCAGCAGCCTGCGCATGGGACTGGCGAGCCGGGTCAACCGCAGCGCCTGGGCGTCCCGTCGTACGAGACCCGCATGGCGGTGGGCTATGCCGGTGAAGCGACGGCACTGCTGCCAGGTACTGCGACCTGACGGTTGTCACCCAGACCGATCCGGACGAGGTGCGTGCCGAGCAGTCCCCGCAGATGGCGCAGGAGGTGCTGCTGCAGTCGGGGCGGCCGCTGCTGGTGCTGCCCTACGCCGGGGAATGGACCATCGCGCCGGCCTGAAGCAGGCCTCCAGCAGCGTCCAGGTGGCCGTGTTCGAGACCCGAAGGACATCGGCATCGCGCATGGAGACGTCCCTGGGCGGACATCGGCCTGTGGCTGGCGCGCCATGGCGTCACCGTCGACGTCAAGCACGTGCCCGCCAAGGTCGCCGCGGGGGAGGCGCTGCTGTCGCACGCCTTCGACATCAATGCCGACCTCATCGTCGCCGGCGGCTATGGCCACTCGCGCCTGCGCGAGTTCGTCCTCGGCCGCGTGACGCGCACCTTGATGCACAGCTCGCCGGTACCCGTGCTGATGTCCCACTGACCAGGGCCGCCCCGTTCACGCCGGCCGATGTGCGGCAGGCGGGGAGCGTCAGCGCGCCACCAGCACCGGCACGGAGGCTTGCGCGACGACGGCGCGGGCCTGGCTGCCGACCAGGCCGGCCATGCGGCCGCCCTTGCCATGGGTCGCCATGACGATGAGGTCGCAGCCGTCGCGCTGCGCGGCGGTGACGATCTCGTGGTGCGGCGCCCTGTCGCTGAGCACCACGCGCCGCTCGATCCAGGCTCCGTCCCTGGTGGTGCGAGCGATGGCTTCGTCCAGCAGGCGGCGCCCCTGCGCGGCGATCTCCTCGCGCAGCTCCAGCGCGTCGGGACGATGCCCGATGGCGGCGCGCAGGTATTCAGGCAGCCCGTAGTCATGCATCACGAGCAGCGCGGTGACCCGCCCACCGCGGCCGATACGCTGGGCCAATTCGAGGGCGGCATCCGCAAGGCGCGAGCCGTCGGTCGCCACCAGCACGTGGTTGAAGTCTTCGCCCATGACTCTGCCCACGTCAGCGGATCAACAGCACCGGCGCCTTGGTGTGGGCGAGCAGGCGCGACGACACCGAGCCCAGCAAGGCGCTGGCGAACGCGCCGTGGCCGTGGGAGCCCATCACCAGCAGGTCGGGCTTTTCCTCGTTGGCCATCTCCGCCAGCGCGTCCCCCGGGTAGCCCACCGCGTGGCGTTCGCGCAGCTTCCAGCCCTGCATGCGGGCGAACTCACGCACCGGGGCGAGGACCTTCTCGCCCTCGTCGGCGTAGTACTGCTGCAGCGTGTCGTGCGGCAGGTGCCGGGCGGCATGCGGCGGCACGCCCGCCGTGACGTTGAGCGCCACGAATTCGTTGCCCTGGCCCACGAGCTCGTCGTGGGCGGCGATATAGCTGAGCATGCGCTTGGTGTAGGCGCTGCCGTCGACTGCGAGAACGATCTTCATGGCGACCCTTTCGGCGAAGCGGTTTGCCGGCATGTTGCGCGTGGCGCCGGGCGCGGCGCTTGCGCTGGATCAAGCCACGACCCCGGCCGGCGCCTGCTCTCCTACAGCGGCATAGGCGCCCACCGATGGGCAGCGCGGCGGCTTGCTGCGCCAATGAAAGCTCCGGGACCGCGCCCGCAGCCAAGGAGCAAGTCATGCCCAGCGACAGCCTCACGCGCACACCATGGCCATGGCTGGCCGCCAGCAGCGCCGTGATGGCGACCCTCGTCGCCTGCAGCCAGCCCGCCCAGCAGCCCGCGGCGGCCATGCCCGCCACGGCCCCGCCGCCGGCCGAACCTGCCAGCGTGCCTCGCGATCCCGTGGCGCCGCCACCCGTGCTGCCGCCCATGCCGTCGCCGCCTTCGGTGGCGCCGCCGTCCTTCCCGCCGGCATCTGCACCGCCGCCCTGGCCAGCCTCGAGCCCGATCCGCTGAAGCTCAGGCGCCGACGTAGCGCGACAGGCCTTCCACCAAGGCGTCGAAGACGATGCGGCAGGGCGTGTTCTGGCGCAGGTCCTCATGCATGGCGACCCAGGTTTCCAGCGGCCAGCTGAACTCGTCGGCCAGCACGCGCTCCAGCACCGGCTCGCGCCGTGCCAGCGCGACCTGGCAGGCGCCGATGCCGCCGCCGGCGCGGATCAGCGCCAGCTGGGCCAGGTCGGAATCGCAGCGCAGCGCGAAGCTGTCGCGGGTGATGCCGCCCAGGCGCTTGGCACCGGCACGGGTGAAGGGCGTCACGCGGTCGAAGCCCACCAGGGCGTGGCCGGCCATGTCGGCCAAGCTGGCCGGCCGGCCATGGCGGTCAAGGTAGTCGGGGCGGGCATGCAGGCCGAGTTCGATGCTGCCGATGCGGCGCGCGATCAGCTGGCCCTGCTCGGGCGGCGTCATGCGCACGGCGATGTCGGCCTCGCGGCGCAGCAGGTCCTGCAGCTGGTTGCTCAGGGCCAGCTCCAGCACCAGGCCGGGATGGGCCTCGCGCAGCGCGGCGAAGACACCCGCCAGCACCTCCACGCCGATGACTTCGCTGGCCGTCACCCTCACCGTGCCGCGCACCTCGTCGCCGCGGGCCGTCGCTGCCCGCTGCAGGGCCGCCGCCGCCACCTCCATCTGCTCGGCGTGGACGCGCAGGGACAGCGCAGCCTCGGTGGGCAGCAGGCCGGTGGACGAACGCGTGAACAGGGGCTGGCCCAGGGCCTGCTCGAGGGCGGCCACATGGCGTCCCACCGTCGGCTGGGTCAGGTCCAGCAGCCGCGCGGCGCCCGACAGCGAGCCCTCGCGCAGCACGCCGAGAAAGCTGTGCAGCAGATCCCAAGGCAAGGTCGATGCCATGCATAAATGTATAGCCACAAGTCCATCTTCAGCAATTCCCAACAGGGTCGCGGGTTTTCAGAATCCATCCCATCAACTTCTGGAGAACAGCGATGCAAGGCAAGGACAGGACGGCTCTGGTGCTGGGCGCAAGTGGTGGCATCGGCGGCGAGGTGGCGCGCCAGCTGCGTGACGCGGGCTGGACCGTCAAGGCGCTCAAGCGCGGCCTGGCAGCGGCACAAGAGTTGCGCGACGGCGTCCACTGGCTGCGCGGCGACGCACTGAATGCGCTGGACGTGGCCGGCGCCGCCCAGGGCTGCAGCGTCATCGTGCACGCCGTCAACCCGCCGGGCTACCGCGACTGGGACCGCCTCGTGCTGCCCATGCTGGACAACGCGATGGCCGCCGCCACGGCCCAGCAGGCCACGCTGGTGCTGCCGGGCACGGTCTACAACTTCGGGCCCGACGCCTTCCCGCTGCTGCGCGAGGACTCGCCGCAGCGCCCCGTCACCCGCAAGGGCGCCATCCGCGTGGAGATGGAGGCCCGGCTGCACGCCGCGACGGCCCGTGGCCTGCGCGTGCTCATCGTGCGCGCCGGCGACTTCTTCGGCCCGCAGGCCGGCAACAACTGGTTCTCCCAGGGCCTCGTCAAGCCGGGCAAGGCCGTGACGAGCATCAGCAACCCCGCCGCGGCCGGCGTCGGCCACCAATGGGCCTATCTGCCCGACGTGGCCCGCACCATGGTCGAGCTGCTGGCCCGCCGCGCCAGCCTGCCCGCCTTCGCCAGCTTCCACATGGCCGGCCACTGGGACGCCACCGGCCGCCAGATGGCCGAGGCCATCCAGCGCGTCGCCGCCCGCCACGGCCGCAAGCCGCGCATCGGCAGCTTGCCCTGGTGGCTGCTGGATCTGGCTTCGCCCTTTGTCACCACCTTCAGGGAGATGCGCGAGATGCGCTATCTGTGGCAGCAGCCGGTGCGCATGGACAACGCCCGCCTCGTGGAGGTGCTGGGCCGTGAGCCGCACACGCCGCTGGACGAGGCCGTCGAGACCGCGCTGCGCGGCCTGGGCTGCCTGCCGCAGCGCGCGAGCCGTAATATGGCTTCCAACACATTCGCCGGGACTTCCCCATGACCTATTGCGTCGCCATGCGCCTGCGTGCGGGCCTGCTGTTCGCGTCCGACACCCGCACCAACGCGGGCGTCGACCACATCGCGAGCTTTCGCAAGATGTATCAGTTCCAGATCCCGCACCAGCGCGAGATCGTCATCCTGACGGCGGGCAACCTGGCGACGACGCAGTCCGTCATCTCGGTGCTGAACCAGCGCCTGCACGGCGAAGGCGATCACCTGCTCAACGTGCCCACCCTCTACGACGCCGCCGTGCTGCTGGGCCGCACGCTCAAGGAGATCGTCAGCCGCGACAGCGACAACCAGCACAACGGCGTCGACTTCGGCGCCAACATGCTGCTGGGTGGCCAGATCAAGGGCGAGGGCCCGCGTCTCTTCCACGTCTACCCGCAGGGCAACTTCATCGAGTCGACGGAAGACACGCCCTACTTCCAGATCGGCGAGAGCAAATACGGCAAGCCCATCATCGACCGCGTCATCCGCTACGACACCACGCCGCTGGACGAAGCCGCCAAATGCACGCTGGTCAGCTTCGACTCCACCATCCAGTCCAATCTGTCGGTCGGCCTGCCCATCGACATGCTGATGCTGCGCGCCAACCAGTTCGAGATGGCCATGAAGCCGCCGCACCGCATCGAGCGCGACGACGCCTATTTCCAGGCCCTGCGCAAGGGCTGGAGCGCCGGCCTGCGCAAGGTTTTCGACGAGCTGCCCAACGAGCCCTGGTTCGACGTGGACGGCTGAAGCCGCCGCCATCTCCTGACGCGAAGCCTGACAACGGTGTCCATCCATTCAGGGATGTCGATCGATTTGACAGCGCGATGGCGAACCAAAAGTCAACCGTATCGAAATCAACAACTTAGGGGGGTTGGCCCGATAAATGCTCATTTCTGATCGCAAAGCCGACGCTTCGCGTAAGAGGTGACATATGAAGAAGACATCCTGGGGCACCCGTTCGCAGTGGCTTCTGGCCCTGCTCCTTCCGGCCGGCTTGGCCAGCGCGGCACCGCTGCCGGTCTATTCACCCAGCTACCCCTCACCCAACTCGGCCTGCGCCACCTTTGGCAACTTCGTGTCCTGCTCCACCAAGGTGCTGGACAACCTGGCCTCCCGCGGCTTCGCGGGCTTCAACGGCCCCTATGGTTTCTCCGCCAGCCAGGGCGCGCTGATCGACACCATCGTCGTCACGGCCAACAACGGCAACATCCTCAACAACGGCGACCAGATCAGCCCCTCCGAGGACGGCTTCTCGTCGAACAACGGCGGCAACAAGAAGTACTTCTTCACCGGCGACGGCAACGACCCGACCAACAACGGCACCCTGGCCGGCGACACGCCCTTCAGCTGGGACACCAGCATCAGCGCCCTCAACCAGAAGCTGACCTTCGGCGGTGCCTACCACCAGATGGCCATCGCCTTCGACTTCAACAACCCGCAGAACGACACCTCCAGCATTCCCATCTGGGCCCTGGTGACGATTCGCGATACCGACGGCAATCTGGGCAACAAATACTTCGAGACCCAAGCGCTGGACCCCAACGACATCTTCAAGGATCCGTCGCTGCACTCATCGGGCAAGACCTTCGATGGCAACTCCATCACGACGCCCGGCGCGGCCGACTTCGCGCTGACCGTCGGCGCCGTCTGCGTCGTCGACGCCTTGGTGTCCTATCCGTCGCCCAACGGCTCCAGCTGCCCGAACGGCGGCCAGCTCGTCAACACCAACCAGGCGTCCAACGAGGTGGAGTTCATCAACTACCTGCCGACGCTGGATCTGAGAAGCCTGCAGGCCCAGGGCTACGACACGATGTCGGTGCAGGTCTGGATGGGCTGCTTCAACACCGGCGTGAATGGCGCGGGCCCGGCGCTGGCGAACGGCGGCTCCGTCGGCCCCTGCGACACCGGCGGCTTTGGCGACATCTTCCTGATCGCCGGCGCGGCCGAGCCCGGCCGCGTGCCCGAGCCTGGCACCCTGGGCCTCACCGGCCTGGCCCTGGTGGGCCTGCTGCGCCGCCGCGGCCGTTAGCCCGTCAGGCCGGAGCGAGAACGCGCATCGAATAGTCGACCGCCCTGACATCCTTGGTCAGGCGGCCGACGGAGATGCGGTCCACGCCGGTGGCGGCGATCCAGCGCAGCTGATCCAGGGCCACGCCGCCCGACACCTCCAGCAGCGCACGGCCGGCGTTCACCGCCACCGCCTCGCGCATCTGCGCCTCGCTGAAGTTGTCCAGCAGCACGCTGACGGCGCCGGCCGCCAGCGCCTCCTTCAGTTGCTCGATGGTCTCGACCTCGATCTGGATGTCCACGCCCGCCTTCAAGGCCTGGGCCGCGCGCAGAGCCGCGCCCACGCCGCCGGCCGCGGCGATGTGGTTCTCCTTGATGAGGATGCCGGCATACAGGGCCAGGCGCTGGTTCTGGCCGCCGCCGACGCGCACCGCGTACTTCTGCGCCAGGCGCAGGCCGGGGATGGTCTTGCGCGTGTCCAGGATGGCGCAGCCTTTCGGATTCGGGCTGGCACCGGCCACCGCGTCCACATGGGCGCGCGTGAGGGTCGCCGTGCCCGACAGCAGTTGCAGGAAGTTCAGCGCCGGCCTCTCGGCGCTCAGCAGCGCGCGGCCATCGGCCTCGATGCGGCAGACGATGCTGTCGGCCGTCATCAGCGCGCCTTCGTCATACAACCATTCGATGCGAGCCGTCGCATCCAGCGCGGTGACCACGCCTTCAAACCAGTCGCGCCCGCACAGCACGGCAGCCTCGCGCACGCGCACCTGGGCGGCCACGCGCCGGCCCGCGGGCACGAGCAGGGCGGTCCAGTCGCATTTGCCGATGTCCTCGGCAATCGCCTCCTGGATATTGCGGGAACGGGCCTGGGCCAGCGTCTCTTCGGTCGAAAACATGCTCACTCCGCCGGGCCGACCGTCAGCTGGATCTCGCCCAGGCCTTCGATGCGGCCCACCAGCACGTCGCCCGGCACGACGGCGCCGACACCGGCCGGCGTGCCGGTGTAGATCAGGTCACCGGGATGCAGGTGGTAGAGATGCGACAGGTTGGAGACGATCTCGGCCTGGTTCCAGATCATGTCGGCCAGGTCGCCGCGCTGCTTCTCGACGCCATTGACGGCCAGCGTGATGGCGCCCTTGTCGAGGTTGCCCAGCTCGCTCCTGCGCACGATGTCGCTGAGGATGGCCGACTGGTCGAAGCCCTTGGCCGTGTCCCAGGGCTTGCCGGCCGCCTTGGCCGCGGCCTGCAGGTCGCGGCGCGTCATGTCCAGGCCGGCGGCATAGCCCCAGATGGCGGCGACGGCCGCCTCGGGCGAGACCTTGAAGACCGGCGCGCCGATGGCCAGCACCAGCTCCATCTCGTAGTGGTAGTTCCTGGTCTCGGTCGGATAGGCCACCGTCGAACCCGAGGCGGTGAGCGCGCTGGCGGGCTTGGTGAAATAGAAGGGCGGCTCGCGCGTCGGGTCGGCACCCATCTCGCGGGCATGATCGGCATAGTTGCGGCCGACGCAGAAGATGCGGCTGACCGCGTAACGGGCGTCCGTGCCACGTACGGCGGCACTGGGGATCTCGGCCGGAGGAAAGACGAAATTGCTCATGGCATGGCTTCGACATTGCAGGAACAGCGCGCAGCATACTGGTCTCGTTCTGGCGCTGCTGCTGCTGGCGCTGATGACCGGCTGCGCCACGCACCCGCCCGGCGCCTCGGTGCCGCCCGTCAGCATCGACCGCGACGGCCCCCTGCCCAACCCGCCGCCCGACCTGGCCAAGGTGCCCGACGCGCTGCCGCGCATCGAGTCCGTACGCAGCGGCGGCCCCAACAAGCCCTATGAGGTGGGTGGCGAGCGCTACGAGCCCATCGGCGGCGACACGCCCTATGCCGACCGCGGCCTGGCCTCCTGGTATGGCCGCAAATTCCATGGCCGGCCCACGGCCAGCGGCGAGGTCTACAACATGTATGCGATGACGGCCGCGCATGCCACCCTGCCCATCCCCAGCTATGCACGCGTGCGCAACCCGGCCAACGGCCGCGAGGTCATCGTGCGCATCAACGACCGCGGCCCCTTCCACAAGGGCCGCATCATCGACCTCAGCTACACCGCCGCCCTCAAGCTCGACGTGCTGCGCGGCGTGGCACCCGTGGAGGTCAGGCGCATCACCTATGCCGAGATCCGTGCCGGCAACTTCCAGAAGCCGGCGGATGAGGCGCCGCCCGTCTTCGTGCCCGATTCACCGCCCGGCGGGCCGCAGCGCGAGACGACGGCGACCGTCGCCGGCAAGGTCTCGGCGGCCTGGCTGCAGTTCGGCGCCTTCGCCAAGCTCGATGGCGCGGAAAGCCTGCGCCAGCGCATTGCCGAGGCCGATCTGACCCTGCTGCCGCTGCTGACCGTCGTGCGCGAGGGCGGCCTGCACCGGCTGCGCGCCGGGCCTTTCCCGAGCGCGGACGAGGCGCGGGCGACGGCCGCGCGGCTGCGCGACGAGGCCGGCATCGAGGCCACGCTGGTCGACAAGCGCTGAAACCTTCCCCTCCTTCCCACCAACTCCCCAATGGCTCAGTTCCCCGCAACGCACCGCCGGCTTCTCATGCTGCTGCTGGCCGCGTCACCCGCCGTCCAGGCGCAGCCGACCAAGGCCCCGCCGCTGCCCCTGGATTCGATGCGAACCATGGCGGCAGTCTTCGGGCTGATCCGCACCGACTACGTCACCGACGTGGACGGCGAACGGCTGGTCACCGCGTGCACGAAAGGCATGTTCAGCGCACTGGACCCGGCCTCCGCCTATCTGGACGCCGATGCGCTGACCGCCTTGAAAGGCAAGCGCAGCTCCGACGTCGGCATCGGCGTGGAACTGGTGCTGCGGGCCGGCTTGCCGACCGTCGCCGCCGCCATCGAAGGCTCGCCGGCCGAGAGAGCCGGCCTGCGGCCGCGCGACTACATCCTGGAGATCGACGGCGAGTCGATGGAAGAGGCCGACCTCGACCGGACCCTGGCCAGGCTGCGTGGCAAGGCCGACAGCGAACTGGCCCTGACCATCAGGCGCCCTGGCGAGTCCGCTCCACGCACGCTCAAGCTGACGCGCGCCGCGAGTGAGCTCAGGCCCGTCTTCGCAAGCCGCTGGGGCGCAGACCTGGGCTATCTGCGCGTGCGCGGCTTGCTCGAAGGCACGCCCGGGGAGCTACGTGCCGCCTTCCGCACGCTGCAACAAGCCGGCCCATTGAAGGGCCTGGTGCTCGATCTGAGGAATTCGCCGGGCGGCCTGCTGAACGCGAGCGTCGAGATCGCCGCCATGTTCCTGCCCGAGCAGGCTGTCGTCGTGCGAACCGAGGGACGTCTGCCCGACGCCAATCAGACCTTCACAGCCGATCGGGCCGAGGTGCAAAGGTCGGCAGCCAGGGGCCCGCGCGATCCATGGCCCGAAGCGCTGACCACCCTGCCCGTCGTCGTGCTCGTCGATGGCGGTACCGCATCGGGCTCGGAAATCATCGCCGCGGCGCTGCGCGACAACGGCCGCGCCCGGCTGCTGGGCAGCAGGACCTTCGGGCGCGGCTCCATCCAGACCCTGCGCATGTTGTCGCCCCATACGGCCGTCAAGCTGACGACGGCCCTGTATCGCACCCCCGGTGGCCAGCAGTTGCAGGGCCGCGGCCTGCTGCCCGATGAAACCCTGCCGGACCTGGACCGCCTGGATCAGGCCGGCACGGACAAGGATCCCCTGCTGCGCAGGGCTGCAGCCCTGCTCGCTGCCAAGGGTGGCTGAAGCCCACCCTAGCGACCGCCCGCCACATCGAGCAGCGTGCCCACCGTATAGCTGGACGCATCGCTGAGCAGCCAGACGATGGCCTCGGCGATCTCCTCGGCGCGGCCCATGCGCTGGATGGGGATGTCCTTCACCTGGGACTGGGCGCGCTCGAGCATGCCGCTGCAGGCGTGGATGTCGGTCTGGATGATGCCGGGCCGCACGCCGTTGACGCGGATGCCTTCGCTGATCAGCTCCCGTCCCAGGCCCTTGGTCAACGTGTCCACGGCGCCCTTGGTGGCGGCGTAATCCACATAGATGCCGGCCGAGCCGAACTCGGCCGCGCGCGAGCTGAGGTTGACGATTGAACCACCAGCACCGCCGCGCGCCGTGCTCATGCGCTTGGCGGCCTGCTGGCAGCACAGCAGCGTGCCCATCACATTGACGTCGAAGAGGCGGCGCCAGCGCTCGGGCGTCATGGCCTCCAGCCGCGCCGCCGGCGCGACGATGCCGGCGCTGTTGACCAGGCCGGCCAGCCGCCCGCCGGCCGCGTCCAGTTTCTCGAACATCGCGCCGATTTGTGCCGGGTCGGCCACGTCGGCCTGGATGGCCAGCGCGCGGCGGCCCAGTCCGTGCAATCTGGCCGCCAGCGCCTGGGCGGCACCGCTATCCTGGGCGTAGTTGATGGCCACGTCCCAGCCCGCCTCGGCGCAGCGCAGCGCCGTCGCGGCGCCTATGCCCCGCGAGCCTCCGGTGATCAATACCCAAGCCGACATGGCCGGCATTGTGGCGTTGTCGGAGAAGATGCGCGGTTCACCCCCAGCTGCATGGATTTCCTCGACGCCTCCACCGTCCTCCAGATCAGTGCCCTCTTCAATCTGATGGCGGCGCTGGCCTGGCTGACGCTCGCTCAGGCCTTCCGCATCGCGCCGCGCGCCGGCCGGCTGATGGCGGCCGCCCATCTGGTGCGCATCGCCTCCCAGGGCTGCGGCGACTGCATGGCCGGCTGGCCCGCCCTGGCGCAACAGGCCATCCCCGAGTTCGGTCTGCTGGCCTGCATGCTGCTGCTGATGATGGCCCTGAGGCGCATGCTGCGCAGCCGCCAGCGCCCGCGCGACATCAACTGGATCGCTGGCCTGGGCGCCCTCGGCATCACGCTGGGCCTGGCCAGCGGCTCAGGCCTGCTGCCCCAGCTGGCCAGCACGGTCAGCACCACCGCCCTGGGCCTGCTGGCCGTGCGCGAGGTCATCCGCGGCATCGGCAGCCAGCTGTCGCGCATCGTCACCGCCTGCATGGCCCTGCCCTTCGCGGCCCTCGTCGCCGTCGGTGCGGCTCATGCCGTCGAACTGCTGGCCGTGCCTGGCTGGGAAGGCCATTTCCTGCGCGGCGACCTGCCCACACCGGCGCGGGCCGTGCTGTGGTTCGTCGTCACCGCCGCCATCACGCTGAGCCTCATCGCGCTGATGATCTGGCGCCTCATCACCCGCATCCAGCACCTGACGCATCGCGACCCGCTGACCGGCGCGCTGAACCGCCGCGCCTTCGAGCTGGCCCTGTCCGAAGCCCAAGCCCAGCTGCAGCGCGGCCATGGTTTCGCGCTGGCCATGATCGACATCGACCACTTCAAGCGCATCAACGACGAGCATGGCCACCAGGCGGGTGACGCCGCCCTGCAGCACTGCGTGCGCGTCTGGCAGGCCGGCCTGCGCGAGGTGGACCGCCTCGGGCGCCTGGGCGGCGAGGAGTTCTGCGCCCTGCTGCCGCTGAACGCGCCGGGCGACCTGGCCACCGCCGCCAGCGTGGCCGAGCGCCTGCGTCATAGCCTGGCCGCCCAGCCCCTGCGCTGGAAGGACATCGAGCTGCCGCTGTCGGCCAGCTTTGGCGTGGCCCTGCCCGTGACGGACGATCCGCGCGGCGAGGTCGGCCTGGCGCGTGCCGACGCCGAGCTCTACCGCGCCAAGGCCGAGGGCCGCAACCGCGTCTGCGTGGCAACCGATCTGGGCGCAATGGTGAGCGCATGATCACGCCCGCACAGACCCTGACCCTGCTGGCCGCCATCATCCTCATCGCCGGCATGGCCACCTTCGTCTGGATCGCGCTGGCCATGGTGGCGCGCATCGCGCCGCGGGCGTCGCTCGCCATGGCCGCGGCCAATGCGGCGGCCTCAGCCTCGCTGACCCTGCATGTGCTGCGCGGCGTGCTGCCCGACGCCTTCACCTACTGGCCCGGCGACGTGCTGGCCATCACCTCCTTCGCCCTGCTCGGCGCCGCCGTGCCGGGCATCACGACGCGCGAGCTGGTCTGGAAGCCGGGCGCCGTCGTCGTCGCCGTGGCCGCCCTGCTGCTGCTGGCCCAGCCCTATGAAGGCGACCTGCACTGGCAGGCCCGCGTCGTCAACGGCGCGGGCGCCGGCCTGACGCTGGCCGCCGGCATCCTGGCCTGGCGCGCCCTCGGCCGTAGCGCCACCGGCCGGCGCACGCCCGCGCCGCTGGCCCTGCCCCTCTTCCTCATCGCGGCCCTGATGGCCGCGCGTGGCCTGGAGACCTTCACCAACCCCGGCCGCACGCCCGACCTGCGCGTGCCCACCGACTTCAACCTCGCCTTCCTGTGGACGGCCCTGGTGCTGGCCCTGCTGCAGAACGCGACGCTGGCCTTCCTGGTGCTGATGCGCCTCATCAACCGCATCGAGCGCCTGCTGGAGCGCGATCCGCTGACCGACACGCTGAACCGGCGCGCCTTCGACCAGGCCCTGGAGCAGTCCCACGCCTGGCTCAAGCGCGGCCGCGGCTATGCCCTGGTCATGATCGACATGGACCGCTTCAAGCAGCTCAACGACACCCTGGGCCATGCCGCCGGCGATGCGGCCCTGCGCCAGATGGTGCAGGAGCTGCAGCCCTGCGTGCGCGAAGTCGACCGCTTCGGCCGCCTGGGCGGCGAGGAGTTCTGCGTGCTGCTGCCCGATACCGACCTCGCCGGCGCCGCCCTGGTGGCCGAGCGCATGCGCATGCTGGTGGACGAGGCGCCGCTGCGCTGGCTGGAGCAGGACTGGCACCTGAGCGCCAGCTTCGGCATTGCCGAGGCCGAACGCGAGGACGCCGGCGGCGACCTGGTGCTGGCCCGGGCCGACGCGGCGTTGTACCGCGCGAAGAACCAAGGCCGCAACGTGGTGCAAGCCTGAAAGTGGCGCCCCTCGTCCAAGGAATACCTTGGTCGGTCCCCCGAGGGGACGGCGATGCCTGTCGGCTCGACCGACAGGCACATCGCCAAAGCGGGCCGGCTAGGGGCGGCCCGGCGCTCGGCCCGCAGACGATGCACTACGGCCGCCGGAAATAGGCGTCCACGCCGAGCAGCATCTCCTCGGCGACCTGGCTCCAGTAGTGGAAGCTGTGGGCGCCGGCGTCCTCGCGGTAGTCCGGCGCCTGGCCTTGAGCGCGCAGCGCGGCCCGCAGGGCCCGGTTGGTCGTGATCAATTCGTCCTCGGTGCCACAGCGCAACACCAGGGTGACCGGCAGCTTGCCGGCGCGCTTCACGGCGGCAATCAGCTCGTCGGGATACCAGCCGCTCAGCCCGTAGGCATAGCCCCAGCGCTGCGGCGCCGCCAGGGGCAGCTTGACCGCACCATGGCCACCCATGGACATGCCCGCAACGGCCGACTGCGCGCGCGAGGCCCGCAGGCCATAGCTCTCCTTCAGCCAGGCCGGCAGCTCGTCGACGATGAAGCGCTCGGCCGGGCCGTCATAGGGCCGGCCGTTGCTGCTGGGCATGACGATGACGAAGGGCTTCACGCGGCCGCCGGCGATGAGGCGGTCGGCATAGCGCTCGATATGGCCGGTGCGCCACCACTGGTCGGCGTCCATGCCGCCGCCGTGCAGCAGCGTCAGCACCGGCAGGTCCTGGCCGCGCTCAAAGCCGGGCGGCAGATAGACATTGACCTTGGCCGGGCGGCCGAAGGCGGCCGACGCCACCTCATGCGTCTCGACGCGCCCCCGGCCCGTGGCCGGCGGCGTCCACGGCCCCTCGCCGACGAAGACGAAGGAATGCTGGCCACCCTGGCCGTCGGCATCGTGGTCGGGCGTGGCCGGGTCATGGGTCCAGCGGCCGTCGACGATGAATTTGTAGAGCCATTGGCCGGGCGCCAGGTCCAGTCTGAGCCGCCAGACGCCGTCCTCGCCGCGCACCATGGCCTGCTTGTGCTTGTCCCAATCCGTCATCTCCCCGGCCAGGAAGACTGCGCGGGCCTGAGGCGCCGGGACCGCGAAGGTGACGGGCTCGGCCCCCGCGGCGGCGGTGAGGGCGAACAGCAGCGGCAGCAGCAGCTTGTTGGCTTTCATTCGGCTTGCACAGGAACTGAAGGCCGCGAGATTGCCACAGACTGCGGCCCGTGCTGCGCGCATAGTTCCGCCGCCAACTACCCATCACCCCCATGGACCTCGACCCCAAAGACCTCGTCGGCCAGGCCGCCGAAGCCGCTGAAGCCGCCCAGGAGGCGCGCACGGCACGCCTGAATGCTGCCGTCGCCATCACCGTGGCCGTGCTGGCCACCTTCATGGGCATCTGCAAGGTCAAGGACGACAACATCGTGCAGGGCATGCAGCAGGCCCAGGCCGACAAGCTGGACTACTGGGCCTACTTCCAGGCGCGCACCATCCGCGCCGACGTCGCCGAGCAGGCCGCCACCCAGCTCGAGCTCGCCAAGGGCGGCGCACCGGCCGCCCAGGCGGCCGACTATGACAAGGCCATCGCCGCCTACCGCGCCAAGACGACCGACCAGCTCAAGAAGCGCGACGAGCTCAAGGCGCAGGCCGAAGCGGCGCAGACCGCCTACGAGACGCTGAACCGCCGCGACGACCAGTTCGACCTGTCCGACGCCCTGCTCGCCATCGCCATCGCCCTGCTGGCCGTGACGGCGCTGACCCGGCTGTGGCCGCTCTACTTCGTGGCCCTGCTGCCCACCTTCTTCGGCGTGCTGATGGGCGTGGCCGGCCTGGGCGACCTGCCTATCCACCCCAATATGCTGTTCAGGCTGCTGTCCTAGGGCTGGCGGGCCTCAGCGCTCGCGCCGGTAGTGCATGGCGACCGCACCGTTGCGCAGCGGCTGCGCCGACACCAGCTCGAGCCGGCGCGTGCCGGGCAGCCCGCTCTGGTACAGGGTCGGGCCATGGCCGGCGATCCTGGGGTGGATGAGGAATTGGTACTCGTCGATCAGATCCAGCCGGTCCAGCTCGCTCGCGAGCTTGCCGCTGCCCAGCAGCACACCGGCCGGGGTCGCATCCTTCAGCGCCTGCACGGCGCTGCCCAGCTCTCCGGCGACATGGTGGCTGCGGGTCCACGGGAAGTCCTTGCGCGTCCTGGACACCACGTACTTGGGCTTGGCCTCCAGCTTGACCGCCCACTCGCGCAATGCCGCCGGCGCCTCCACGTCGCCGCGGGCGACCGCCGGCCAGTAGCTCTCCATCATCTCGTAGGTGACGCGGCCCCACAGCATCGCGCCGCGCTCCTCCATGAGGCGGGTGAAGAAGGCGTGGGTCTCGTCGTCGGCGATGCCCTCCTGGTGGTCGACGCAACCGTCCAGGGTGGTGTTGATGCTGAAGGTCAAGAGCCCCATGCGGCGAGTCTCCGGCAAAGCTGTCGTCGAGGGATCGTCAAAGATCTGCGCCCGTGATTTGAGCATGCAGGCATGGTCTCCTAGCCCCGTCGGCTCAGCGCCCGGCCCAGATGGCGGGCGACCTGGCCCATGGCCTTCTGGCCCTTGGCGCAGGCCATGCCCTCGCCCTGGATGATGACGGTCGCCTCATGGAAGCCGCACTGCGCCCACGCCAGCGCCGCGGCGAAGACCTCGTCGGCGACGGCGTCGCGCCTTTCGCTGAGGGAGCGCATGCCGTCCAGGTTCAGCAGCACAAAGCCCTGGCTGACGCCGCATCGCAGCCACAGGCTTTCCACCTGGTGCAGGCGGCTGCGGATGGTGTCGGCAGACAGGCTGCGCGTGTCGCAGCACAGCGGCAGCTTCCAGAAGTCCTGGCCGCTGACCACGGGCTCCGGCGCGCCGAACCAGGCCGTGGCCGACATCTCGACGTTGTCGGGCGCGTCGACGGGCCACTGCACCCGCGCGCCCGAGGCGCAGGCCGGCGTTCCGATGACGAGCAGCCCCGACCGCATGTCGCAGGCCAGCGCCTGGCGCAGCGGACGGCGCTCCCGGCACAGCACGACGGGCAGATAGCTGTACCCCTCGTCCAGCGACGCCGCGCCCTCGCGGGCGAAGGCCTCGGATCGCGACTTCATGCCGGCCCATTCGACGAAGCCGGCGCGCAGCAGCTCCAGCGGCAGGGAGCCCCGGCTGGCCCTGAAGTCCTCGCCGGTGGCATCGATCAGATAGGGCAGGCGCTGCCTGAGGATGTGCTGGCTGGCGCGCGGGGTTGAGGCCAGGAACAGGTCGGGTGCATTCATGGCTTCATGATGGGCAGCGCGGGCTGGTCTTTGAAGAGCCACCTCGCCTGGCATCGCAGGGAGCCGTTTCAGCAGCGCGGCTTCCAGCGCAGGGCCTGGACCGGCCTGCCGCTCGAAGGATCGGTCAGCACCAGGGCGACCTCCCGCACGCCGTCCAGCTCGGCTTCGTATTCCAGCCGCACCGGCGCGCCCGGCGCCAGCCTGAAGGGACGCAGCTTGCGGTAGTCGCGCACGACGAAATCGTGCTTCAGCGTGAGGCCGGCGTTCTCGCCCCCGCCCACATAGCTGCTCAGGCCGTTCTCGCTGGCGGCCCAGTAGCCGGCCAGTTCCAGCGGCCTGGACGCCTGCGACGAGATGCGCGCAGACAGCCGACGCCCCTCGGCCTGCATCTCCACCGCCACGCCGGCGTCCACGGCGGCAGGGATGGGCGGCAGCGTGCGGTCCCGGCCGTTCACCAGCACCTGGGGCGTGTAGATGCCGGGCGCTCCGCTGGCGGCCAGCACTTCCTTCTGCCGCCGCGTGTAGGCCGCGCTGGCATAGCGGTCCTTCCAGTGCTTGTCGTCGAAGTAGTCGACGTGAAAGGCCAGCGGCAGCACCGACTTGTCGCCCGCCAGCGTGGACAGCCAGGCCTCGATGGGTGGGCAGGTGCTGCACTTCTCCGAGGTATAGGTCTCGACGACGGTGGGCGGCAGGCCGCTGGCCTTCAGCGCGCAGGCCTCGCCGGCGACCGCAGGCAGGGCCGCGGCGAGGACGGTCGCCAGCGCGCCCACCAGCAGCGCTGCCGCCCAGGCCTCAGAAGCGGTACGTGGCGTTGACATAGGCGAGCCTGCCGCGCGGGTCGTACAGCGACACGTCATAGCCGTACTGGAACTGGTTGCTGACGAAGATATAGGTCGGCGGATCCTTGTCGAACAGGTTCTTGACGCCCAGGGTCAGCTGCAGGCCGCGCCAGCCCTTCCAGCTGAGCTGCGCGTCATAGAGGGCCTGGGCCGGCACACGGTGGGCATTGCCGTTCAGGTCGTCGCCGTCGCGATAGCCGGTGTAGTAGTTCTGCACCAGCGTGGCCGACCACGGCCCCTGGGTCCAGGTGGCGCTCAGCATGTGCTTCCAGCGCAGCACGACGCCGCCGCCGTTGGCGCCGAGCACCGGCGAGCCGTCGCTCTCGACGGTGGTGCCCACCTTGTGCGACAGGAAGCCGCCCGGGCTGGCCTCGTCGAACTTGCTCATATAGGTGCCGACGAGGTTCACGTCCAGGCGCCCGAAGGCATAGGTGTCGCGCCACAGCAGGTCGACGTCGACGCCGGACAGCCGGGCGTCGCCGGCATTGGTCAGCGCGGTGACGATCTGCTGGATCTCGTTGGCCTGGCTCACCTTGACCAGGCCCGCATAGGCCGGGTCGCCGCGCCTGAAGCCCGACACCACTTCCTGGGCCGAAGGCGTGTTGATGATGTCCTTGAGGCGGATCTGGAAGAAGTCGACGGTGGCCGAGAACTGGCGGAGGGGCGACAGCACGAAGCCCACCTGCTTCTGGCGTGACTTCTCGGGCCTCAGGCCGGGATTGCCGCCCGACAGCGCGTTGACCTGCAGGTCGGTCTGGCCGGTCGCGGGGTCATCGAACTGCTCCGAGGAGCCCAGGGTCTGGGGCGTCCACAGGTCGACCAGGGTCGGCGCCCGAAAGCCCGTGCCCGCCGAGGCGCGCAGCACCAGGCCGCTGGCCGCCCGCCAGCGCAGGCTGGCCTTGCTGTTGGTGGACGAGCCGACGTCGTTGTAGCGGTCGGTGCGCGCCTCGATGGACGCTTCCAGGGACTTCAGCACCGGCACGCTCAGCTCGCCGAACAGCGCCTTCACATTGCGCGAGCGGTCGATGGGCGCCACCGAGCCGCCCAGGCCCGCGATGTCGCCGCTGAAGAGGGCGGCGGACGGGTCGGTCTTGTAGGCCTCCTTGCGGTACTGGAAGCCGAGGGCGTATTGGGCGGCACCGGCCGGCAGCGTGAAGGCCGGACCGGTCACCTTGCCATCCACCAGATCCGTCTTGGCCAGGCCGTTCAGCGTCTGGCCGGTGTAGGCCGTGGCCTTGAGCTTGTCGACCAGCTGCTGGGACTGCTGGCCGCCCGGTGCCCAGGGGTTCCACAGGCTGTTGTTGGCGGGGTCGTTGATGACGGCCGCATAACCGACCTGCGAGAAATAGCCGTTGACGGCCCGGCCCTTGAGCTTGCTTTCGTTGTGCGACACGGCCAGCTCGTAGTCGTGCTCGCCGACATGGCCGTTGGCGCCCAGGGTGAGGCGGGCCTGGGTGCTGGTGTCGGTGTTGATGCGGTTGCCCAGGGCCGACTCGCGCACCGTGACGGCCAGGGGCTTGCCGATGAGGTCGGTGAAGCCGCGCGACTGCAGATAGGCCGTCGGGTAGTTCGGGTTGCCGGGCAGCAGCAGCAGGGCCGGGTCCACATGGCGCTGGCCGAACAGGTCGTCGGTCTCCAGGAAGGAGGCGCGGATGGGGCTGGCCTGGAAGCTCTGCGTGATCTTGCTCTGGCCCCACAGCAGGTCGGCGAACACCTCGAGGTTGTCGCTGGCCTTCCAGGTCAGGTTGGCGGTGAGGTTCTTCAGCTCGCGCTCGGGAACCAGGCCCACATAGGGCGCGCTGTCAAACGAGCAGACCGGCGCGCCCTGGAAGCCGCCGCTGGCGCGCTTGAACATGCCGATGCTCGCGCAGTCCACCGGGCTGCCATAGCTGCTGTTGGGCGAACGGAAGAAGCGATAGCCCGGCGTGGCCTCCACCTCCTGCAGGGTCTTGCCCGGAATCCACGCGCCTTCGATATTGCCCTGGCCGGTGGCGCCGTTGGTGTAGAAGGGCGGCACATTGCCGCTGCGGGAGAACTCCCGCTCGCGGCCGAACAGGGCGCCCTCCTTCTCGTAGGCCGCGGACGCGACGACGCTGAAGCGGTCGGCCTCCAGGTCGCCAAAGCCGGCGACGACGGAGGCCTTTCTGTTCTTGCCGCCACCATCGCGCGTCGGCGCGCCGGCCGACACGCCGACCTGCACGCCGTCGAAGGCCTTGGTCAGGATGAAGTTGACGACGCCGGCGACCGCGTCGCTGCCATAGACGCCCGAGGCGCCGTCCTTCAGGATCTCGACGCGCTCGATGGCGGCCAGCGGGATGGTGTTGACGTTGACCGAGGCCTGGGCGCCGCCCGGGAAGGGCGCCAGGCGCCGGCCGTTGACGAGCACCAGCGTGCGGTCGGCCGTCAGGCCGCGCAGCGAGACCGAGGACAGGCCGCCCGTGGACGAGCCCGCGCCCATCGCGTTCGTCGTCGAGCCCATGCCGGATGCGGCCGAGATCGAGGCCAGCAGCTGCTCCGTGCTGGTGGCGCCGGTGCGTGCGATGTCGGCCTTGGTGATGATCTGCACGGGCAGGGCGGTCTCGGAGTCCACGCGCTTGATGGAGGAGCCCGTCACGACGACGCGCTCGAGCTGCCCGGTGGCGTCGGGGGTCTGGGCCACGGCGCTGGAGCAGAGCGTGATCGTGAAGAGTCCCCGCACCAGCAGGGCTATCGGTTGCAGTGGGTGTTGGTTCATGGCTGTCGGCCGTCTCAAACAGTGATGACGCAGCCAGTCTCAGACGCCCCCCAGATGGCGGATAGAGCCACTTCCCAAGCACTCACTTGGAACCAAATGAAGCCGATAGCGGCTTCAGCGGCAGCCCTCAGTGCGGGTGCGCGCTGCCGTCCACCACGTCGGCCAGGCACTCGCCCAGCATCGCCGTGGCCGCGTTGATCTGGGCCACCGACAGCGCGGCAAAGCCCATCAGCAAGCCCGGATGGCGCGGCTTTCTCGTGTAGTGATGCACCACCTCGTGCAGGCCCAGGCCCCGCGCGGTGGCGAGATCGATCAGCACCGTCAGCTGGGCATCGCTGAGCTGTGGAAACCAGCAGATCAGATGCATGCCGCCGCCGCTGTCGTCGATCTGGACCCAGTCTCCGCAATGGGCCTGCAGGCCCGCCAGCAGGGCGCGCCGGCGCTTCTTCAGCTCGAGGGTGGCGCGCTTCAGATGGCGCACATAGGCGCCGCTGGAGATCAACCGGGCCACCGCCGCCTGCTCCACGGCGCTGCAGCGCATGTCCGCCAGCATCTTGGCCTTGACGAGGTCGCGGCGCACCGGCTCTGGCGCGATGATGTAGCCCAGCCGAATCGACGGCAGCAGGGTCTTCGTGAAGGTGCCGATGTAGAGGACCCGGCCATACCGGTCCAGCGAATGCAGGGCGGGCGGCGGGCGGCCATCGAACTTGAACTCACCGTCGTAGTCGTCCTCCAGGATCCAGAAGCCCTGGGCGGCGGCGCGCTCCAGCATGGCGACGCGGCGCTGCAGCGACATCACGCGCCCGGACGGGAACTGGTGCGAGGGCGTCAGATAGGCCAGCTTGACGCCTTCGGCGGGCAGGGCGTCGACGACGATGCCATCGTCATCCACCGGCACATGCTGCACCACCGCGCCATGGGCGGTGAAGGCCTGGGTCGCCAGCTGGTAGTGCGGCTCCTCCAGCACCACCTGCTCGCCTTCATCGACGAGGATGCGCGCGGCCAGAGCAATGGCCTGCTGGGTGCCGTTGACGACGACCACGTCGGCCGCGGTGCAGCGGATGCCGCGGTATTTGCCCAGGTGATCGGCGATCTGGGCGCGCAGCTCCAGCAGGCCCTGGGACGGCGCGCCATGGGCGCCGGTGCGCTGCGCGGCATGGATCAGCGCCCGCCGCCAGATGGTGAAGAGGGCGACATCCACCATGGGCTCGCCGTACTGCAGATTCCAGCGCAGCCCCTCTTCGCGCTTTTCCAGCATGACGGGCGGCAGCGACCTCACCCGGCCGGCATAGCGGCTCTGCGCCTGCACGGGCAGGGGCGGCGGCACCGGGGCTTGCCGGGGCGGGCTGGCCGACACGCGCGTCCCCGAGCCCGATTTCGCCACCGCGAACTGCTCGGCGCACAGCGATTCATAGGCGGCGATGACGGTGTTGCGCGAGACGCCCAGCCTGGCGGCCAGCTCGCGCGTCGACGGCAGGCGGGATCCGACCGCCAGGCGGCCGTCCTGGATGCCCTGCTTCAAGGCCCTCAGGACCTGCGCCTGCAGATCGCCCACGCCGTCCAACGCCAGGAACATCCTTCACTCCAGCCGTCAGACCGCGGGCAAGCTCACCACACCTTGCAATGCTGGCCCGCCGGCTTGACGAGCTTGGCGCCCGGCTTGCATGCAAAGGCCTTCTCGAACTCCGGCATGTTGACGACGACGCCGTTGATGCGCCAGCGGGCCGGCGAATGCGGGTCGACCTTGGCTTGCACGCGCAGGGCCTCGGGGCGGGCGTCGGCGCAGTCCCACTGCGCGAAGCCGACGAAGAAGCGCTGCTCGGGCGTCAGGCCGTCGCGGTTCTCCAGCGTCTTGCCGGCCATGTGCGCCTTCCAGGCTTCCCAGGCCAGGATGAGGCCGCCCAGGTCGGCCAGGTCTTCGCCCAGCGTCAGCTTGGAGTTGATCTTGATGTCGTCGACGACGGTGTAGGTGGCGTACTGGTCGGACACGCAGGCGGCGCGCTTCTCGAAGGCCTGGCCGTCCTTCTGGGTCCACCAGTTCTTCAGATTGCCCTGGGCGTCGAACTGGCGGCCCTCGTCGTCGAAGCCATGGGTCAGCTCGTGGCCGATGGTGCCGCCGGTGTTGCCGTAGTTGGGCGCCTCGTCCAGGGCCGCGTCATACAGCGGCGCCTGCAGCACGCCGGCGGGGAAGTTGATGTCGTTCATCTGCGCGTCGTAGTAGGCGTTCACCGTCTGCGGCGTCATGCTCCACTCGCCGCGGTCCAGCGGCTGGCCGATCTTGGCCAGGCGGCGCCTGGCCTCGAAGGTGTTGCCGCGCACGACGTTGCCCAGCAGGTCGCCCGGCTGCACGGCAAAGCCCGAGTAGTCGCGCCAGCGCTCGGGGTAGCCCACCTTGTTGACGATGGCCTTGAGCTTCTCGTGGGCGCGGGCCTTGGTCTCGGCGCTCATCCAGCTCAGGCTGTCGATGGAGCGGCCCATCGCCACCTCGATCTCGTCCGTCATCTGCACCGTGGCGGCCTTCAGGTCGGGCGTGAAATTGCGTGCGACGAACTCCTGGCCCAGGGCCTCGCCGAGCTGCACGTCGACGAGCTGCACGCAGCGCTTCCAGCGCGGCTTCAGCTGGGGCGTGCCCAGCAGCGTCTGGCCGTAGAAGTCGAAGTTGGCCTGCACGAAGCCGTTGTCCAGCACCGGGGCCAGGCTGCTGGCCAGCTGCCAGCGCAGATAGGTCTTCACGTCGGCCAGGCTCATGCCGCCCAGGCGCGCGCTCAGGGCCTTGAAGAAGGCCGGCTCGGTGACGTTGTAGCGGGCATGCCAGGGCGCCGTGCCCAGGGCGGCCTGGTAGCTGGCCCAGTCGAAGCCGGGCATCAGCGCCTTCAGGCCGCGCGCGTCGACAACATGGAAGGTCTTGTAGGGATCGCGCTTGTCGACCTTGGACAGCGACGCCTTGGCCAGCACCGTCTCGGTGGCCAGCACGCTGCGCGCCCCCGCCGTGGCGGCCGTGGGCGTCTCGCCCAGCAGCTCGAAGAGGCGGGCCACATGGGCCTCGTAGGCGGCGCGGATCTTCAGCGTCTTGTCGTCGCGCTTGAGGTAGTAGTCGCGGTCGGGCAGGCCCAGGCCACCGGCCGAGGCGAAGGCGATCTGGCGCGTCGCATCGGCGAAGTCCTGGCCCGAGCTGAAGCCGAAGAAGAGGCGGTCATTGCCGGCCGCCTGCTGCAGTTCGGCCAGCAGCGGCGGCAGGGCCTTCTTGTCCTTCAGCGCGGCGATGCGGTCCAGCAGGGGCTGCAGGCCCTTGAGGCCGGCGGCCTGCACGGCGCCTTCGTCCATGCAGGCGGCGAAATAGTCGCCCAGCTTGGCCTGGCTGGCGGTGCGCTCGGCGCCCGGCTGGCCCAGCTTGTTCAGCACGCCCCACAGATAGCGCTGGTTCTCGTTGGCCATCTTGGCGTAGACGGACCAGCGCGACTGGTCGGCGGGAATCGGGTTGGTCTTACTCCAGGAACCGCAGGCGAACTTGTAGAGGTCTTCGCAGGGGTCCGCTGTGCGGTCCATGGCCGTCACGTCCAGGCTGGGCGTGTAGGGCAGGGCGTCGAGCGGGGTTTCGCCGGCCGCCTGTGCAGAAAATGGCACCAGCGTGGCCGCGAGCAGGGCGGGCAGCAGCAACAGTCGTTTCATGGTGGGGTGGGAAATTTGAAAGTGGCCGGATTGTGGGCGCTCGGCCAAGCCGGGCCATTTGGCATCCCCCGATCAGAGGCGTCCACCCTCCGGCGCGGCGGGGATGCGCCGCTCCGGCAAGCCGGCGGGCTCGTGGGACGGCATCATGGGCGGATTCTTGACGCCATCGCCCCATGAAAGAAAACCTGCTGCTGCTCGTCCCGATTGCCGCCGAACACAGGGCGCTGCTGCTCGAGCGCTTCGCCGTCATCGAGGCCCTGGACCCCGCCGCCCGCGCCGCCGCCATTGCGGCCAGGGGCGCCGACATCGAGCTGGTGCTGACCAACGGCAGCGTCGGCTTCACGGCTGCCGAGATCGCGGCCTGCGCCAGGCTGAAGCTGCTGGCCGCCCAGGGCGCCGGCTACGAGAACCTGGACGTGGCGGCGGCCAAGGCGGCGGGGGTGCTGGTCTGCAATGGCGCCGGCACCAATGACGACTGCGTGGCCGACCACGCCCTGGCCCTGCTGCTGGCCAGCGTGCGCGCCCTGCCCCAGCAGGGCCAGGCCCTGCGGGCCGGCGTCTGGCGCGATGCCCTGCCGCTGTTTCCCAACTTCAAGGGCCGGCGCCTCGGTGTCGTTGGCCTGGGCGGCATCGGCCTCAAGATTGCCGCCAGGGCCGCCGCCTTCGGCATGGTCGTCGGCTATCACAACCGCCGCCCGCGCGACGGCGCTGGCGACGCGACCTGGTTCGACAGCGTGGCCGCCCTGGCCGCCTGGGCCGACGACCTGGTCGTGGCGACGCCCGGCGGCGCGGCCACCAGGCACATTGTCAATGCCGCGGTGCTGGCGGCCCTGGGCCCGGGCGGCCATGTGGTCAACATCGCCCGCGGCAGCTGCGTGGACACCGCGGCCCTGGCTGCCGCCTTGAAGTCCGGCCAGATCGCCGGCGCGGCGCTGGACGTCTACGAGAGCGAGCCCAGGCCGCCCGAGGAATTGCTCGGCTTTGACAATGTCATCCTGACGCCCCACGTGGCCGGCTGGTCGCCCCAGTCCATCCGCGCCACGGTGGAAAACTTCATCGCCAACGTCGAGGCCTGGCGGCGCGGCGAGGCCTTGCCAACCCCGATCTGAGCACTCAGCGGCGCTCGATGACCCGGCTCTCGTCGCGCGCCGGGTACTGGCGCCGGCTGCCCTCCTCCAGCGCCACCTCGGCGGCCAGGCGGCCGATCTGGGTGCTGGCCAGCGCTTGCAGGGCCAGCAGTTCCGGCTCGTCGGGCATGCGCGTGTCCTGCACCAGCACGGGCTCCTCCCGCGCCGGCCGGCGGCGCAGGAACAGCGCGTCCAGCGTCAGCAGACGGCGGGGCGTGGGCAGCAGGGGTTTCATGGGACCTCCCGGGGCGGTTTTCGCAGGCGTGTACTGAACAGACGACATCGCGGCCCGGCTTGCGACATCCCGGATCAACCCTTCCCTAGTTCCGCGCTTGGCGCCCCACCGCCCCCTCCGGATACTGCCCCCGCCCCCCCGGCAGAAGAAGGAGCCGACGATGTCCCAGCGTCACATCCTGGCGGCCGCCCTGCTGGCCGGCGCCGCGCTCTCGGCCCCCGAGGCCCTGGCCGACGGCTATCTCGCCGTCTGGCGCCCCGGTTCCGGCACGCAGTGGGTCAAGGCCGGCATCTCGGCCGACGAGTTCAAGACGGCCGACCTCGACTACTTCAAGCAGGGCCTGCGCATCGTGTCGCTGACGGTGCGCGACGGCAAGCTGAGCGCCGTCTGGCAGCCCGGCAGCGGCACCCAGTGGGTGCACTGGGACCTGAGCGAGGCCGACTTCAAGGCCAAGGACACGGCTTATTTCAAGCAAGGCCTGCGCATCGCCTCTTTTGCGCTGCACAACGGCCGCTTCGCCGCCGTCTGGCGCCCCGGCAGCGGCACGCAATGGGTGCACTGGGGCCTGACGGGCGACCAGTTCAAGGCCAAGGACGGGCCCTATTTCAAGGCCGGCCTGCGCGTCACGCAGATCGAGCTCGACAACGGCAAGCTCGCCGCCGTGTGGCGGCCGGGCAGCGGCACGCAATGGATCCACTGGGGCCTGGACGGCGCCGCCCTCGAAGCCAAGGACGCCACCTACTTCCCGCAGGGCCTGCGGCTGTTCTCGATGTCGTCGGACGGCGGCAGCTACGCCGCCGTCTGGCGCCCCGGCACCGGCACGCAGTACTGGGTGCACCGGCGCTGCTGGGTCGACTTCAAGACCGAGGACCTGGCCTATTTCGGCAAGGGCCTGCGCCTGGACCTGCTGAAGCTGCAGGAAGAGGCCCAGGGCGCCTACCACTACCCCTGGAAGAACGGCGTCACGCGCAACGTGGCCCAGGGCAACAACAGCCCGCCGCCGGCCTCGCACAACGGCAGCCAGGCCTTCGCCTTCGACTTCACGATGGACTCGGGCACCGAGGTGCGCGCCGCGCGCGCCGGCACCGTGGAGTGGGTGCGCCAGACGCAGACGACGACCTACGACCCCTCCTCGCCGACGACGGCCACCAACCAGCCCTTCCCGGCCGGCGCCCAGGACAACTGGGGCAACACGGTGCGCATCCGCCACCTGGGCGGCTTCACGAGCTGGTATTTCCACCTGACGCCCAACAGCGTCAAGGTCGCCGAGAACGACAAGGTCGTGGCCGGCACCGTCATCGCGCTGAGCGACAACACCGGCCGCACGACGGGGCCGCATCTGCACTTCCAGGTGCAGGCCGACTCGCTGGACTGGGGCCAGTCGGTGGCCATCAGCTTCAACGGCTGCCAGGTGCCCAAGAGCGGCGACAACGTGACCTCCCAGACCGGCAATCCCTGAGGACCGGCGCCGCCTCCCGCATCCGCGGGGCGGCGCCAGCCAGCTTTGCCGAGCGGCAGGCGCGGCTGACGACAATGGGCGCATGCGCTGCCTGGATCGCCCCGAGCTGAATCGCCCCCACGGGATGGGGCCGGCTTGAGCCGCTGGTCCAGCGATCCCAGCCGCGTGCCGACGCTGGTCCCCTGGCCGCGCCGGCGTGCCCCCTCCCGCCCCGGGCTGGCCTGGGGCGTGTCGCTGCTGCTGCACGCCCTGCTGCTGAGCCTGACCTTTGGTGGCTCGGGCCTGGGCCTGCCGGGCCTGAGCCTGCCCTGGCAGGCCCGGCGCGCCGAGGTGCCGGACCTGCGCGTCGTGCTGGTCGCGCCGCCGGCCGAGGCGCCGGCGCCCCCGCCAGCGGAGCCCGTCGCGGCGATGCCCTCGACGCCAGAGCCGCGCAGCGAAGCCGCCCCGGCTCCTGAAGCTCCCACGCTGGCCGCGCCGGCGCCGCCACCGGCCACCACCGTCATCGCCGTGGAAAAGCCGACCGAGACGAACTGGACCGTGCCGGCCGCCCTGCCCGCTTCGGCGCCGGTCATCGCCGCCCTGTCCGCCGCCTCCAGCGCCCTGACGACGCTGACGCGCGACGACACCAGCCGCGCCGCCCTGGACCGCGAGGCCCGCGAGCGCAACGCGGAGCTGGCCCAGCTCGACCGGGCCCGGCGCGAGACCCAGCAACAGGCCCAGCAGCAGACCGAAAAGCTGGCCGAGGCCGAGCGCCTGGAAGCCGCCAGGCAGGAAGCGGCCCGGCAGGAGGCGATCCGCAAGGAAGCCGCGCGCCAGGAGGCGGTGGCCCGGGCCGAGGCGGCGCGGCTGGAGGCGGAACGCCAGGAAGCCCAACGCCAGGCCGCCGCGAAGGCCGAAGCAACACGCCTGGAAGCGGAGCGCCGCGCCGCGGCGCAACAGGAAGCGGCCCGGCAGGAGACCGCGCGCACCGAGGCCGCCCGTGCCGAAGCTGCCCGGCAGGAAGCGGCCCGCCAAGAAGCGGCCCGGCAGGAGGCGGCACGGGCCGAGGCGGCCCGCCAGGCCGCCGAATCCGCCCGACAGGAGGCCGCCAGGCAGGAAGCCGGCCGCCAGGAGGCTGCGCGCCAGGAAGCCGCCCGCGCCACCGCCGCCAGGCTGGCCGAGGCCAAGGCCGCCGAGGAACAGCGCGAGGCCCGGCTGCGCGCCATCGGCCAGCAGCTCAACGAGGAAGCCGCCAAACGCGACGCGGCCCGCCAGGCCCCCTCCAGCCTGCCCTCGTCCTGGAGCAGCCTGCGCCGCGGCCGCCTGTTCGGCCGCACCGACGCCAATGCCGAGATGGTGCTGTATGCCGAGGCCTGGGCGCGCAAGATCCAGCTCAACCAGACCATGGACCTGGTCCGCGACGCGCTGAAGCAGCCCTATGCCGATCCGCTCGTGACCGTGGCCATCCGTGCCGACGGCACGGTGGAGTCGGTCAGCTTCTACCGCTCCAGCGGCGTGCCGGCCCTGGACGAGGCCATCCGCAAGGTCATCGAGAGCCAGGCCAACTACCCGGCCTTCACGCCCGCCCTGGCGCGGGAGTACGACGTCATCGAGATCCGCCGTACCTGGCACTTCGACTCGGCCATCCGGTTGTACTGAGGCCGGTTGCCCATCAACGCACGCCTGAGGCGGCCGCACGCACCGGCAGCGGCACCAGCAGCATCTCGACGGTACGGTTGGCCTGGCTGGCGGTCTGCTGCGCGGTGAGGACGGGCAGGTCCTGCTCGCCCAGCCTGGCCACGAACAGCCGCGACGCACTGATGCCGCCCTGGGCGCGCAGCGCCTCGACCACGCGGCCGGCACGCGCCGCGGCGAGACCCTGGTTGAAGGCGTCGCCGCCGACGGTATCGGTGTTGGCCAGGATCAGCAGGCCGGCCTGCGGATGGGCGCGCAACTGGTGGCGCGCCTCCTCCAGGCGCTGCAGCGCCTGCGCCGTCAGTTCGGACCTGCCACTGTCGAATTCCACCGCGGCGAGACGAGGCAGCGGCGCGGCGCGAGGCGCCGGTTCCGGGGCAGCAATGACCGAGATGGTCGGCGCGGCCTCGGGCTTGTCCTTCTGCGACGAGGCCGCCAGCACGAACACCGCGATGCACAGGATGATCAGCACGCCCACCGACAGCACGTCCCGCACGCCGCGGCTGACGCGGATGTGAAGCCGGGTGAAGCCGCTCCAGTGGTTGATCAGCGCCAGCGCGTCGGCCAGACGCTCATGGGCCAGGCGCTTGGGCTCGCTGGTCTTGTCGCGCTGGAAGGCGTCCCATGCCGCCGTCTTGGCGTCGAGCAGGTCTTGAACGGTGGCCATGGCCGGCCGAGGCGGCTTGACGCGGGGCAGCAGTTCGTTCTTGTACTTCTCGAATTCGTCCTGCAGCGCCTGGATCTCGCCGTCCTGCGTCGGCTCCACCAGCAGCCGGGTGTAGGTCAGGTCGGGCCTCAGGATGAAGAGCAGGCGCCAGACGCACAGGCCGAGCAGCAGCAGCGCCGCCAGCAGGGCCACGGACGCCGTCCACCAACGCGGGCTGAACAGCTCCAGCGCGCCGTAGCCGGAGAAAGGCGTGCCCGCCAGCAGCACGCCGGCAATGCCGCCGAACACCGCGACCAGCGTCTTGACGTTCTCGCGCAGGCTGGCCTTGGCCGTGCTGTAGGGGTCGGTGGCCACGCCGCTACTCGTTGCGCTCGGACGTCCCGAGGCCGGCGTCACCATCGTCCGCCTCCCAGTTGCGCAGCAGCCGGTTCAACTGCACGACGGAGAGCGGGGACTTCAGAGGCAGGCTGTTGAGGTCGATGGCGACGATACGGACATCCCCGAGCCCGGGCGCCGGCATCATCTGCTCCACGATGCCCGACTCGAGATTGGACAGCTCGAAGCCTCGCGCCGTCGGCGCGCCCGACCACATCAAGGCCCTGGGCAGCCGCCCCCGCCCGCCGATCATGCCGATGAAGGACATCGAGCCCGGGCCGACCTGCGGCTCCGGATCCGCTTCCTCTTCGTCCGGCACCGCGGCAGGCGCCGCGTCGCTGTCGACGTCCGAGACATCCGGCGCTCGGGCCCGCGGCCTCGCGGCGTCGCCATCACCACCCCCACCGCCGGGCAGCCGTATCTCTATCCAGTCATCCCCGCACCACACCTGGATCGTGCCGCGATCGGTGAACTTGTAGTTGATGGACATGGATGCCCCCAAGGCTGCCGCTTCGACCCGGACTTTTGCAGCCGCGCCCCGGCGCGGCATCCCCAAGGAAGCGGATGCGGATGGCCGGGCATGCCCGCGGGTTCCCCCGTCCCTCTTGCTGCAGCGCACACAGAGGGAATGTCCGCAATTCACCTCGCAGTCGCGGTGCTAGCGTGAAGCCGTTGTTCGTGGTTTCGGCCTGCCGATGCGGCGGCCGCACGCTCTGTTGGTTCCCTTCGCAACACACCAGGCCAGGAGACACAGATGAGGACTTCGCTTCGCGCCGCCGTGCGCCGCAACATCGGCCGCGCCACGCACCGGCTGGCCCTGCCGCTGCTGGCGCTCACATGCGCCGCACCGGCTTCCGCCAGCACCCTGACGCAGAACGTGTCATGGACCATAGACCGGGCCGGCACCACCGCCAAATACCGCATCGTGGCCTATGGCGACTCCATCTACGCCGGCTACAACGGCTCGGTGCTCAATGCCGCCAAGTACGCCGCGCCCACCGTGAATGCCGAGTACCTGTCGGCACTCTGGAACGCCGACATCGAGAGCGTGCGCCGCGCCAAGTCGGGCGCCGTCGCCTCCGACGTCTACAACAACAAGATCGTGGCCGAGAAGTCGTACATGCAGGCGGCGTCCACCCGCGTCGTCACCTTCGAGATGTGCGGCAACGACGGCCTGCAGGCGCGCTCGGCCTTCAAGAGCCAGACCGGCACCTGCAACTATGCGGGCATGGACGCCGCCGTGCAGAGCTGCAAGACCTATGTGGCCGCGGCCATGGACTTCATCAATGCCAACGCCTACCCGGGCGTCAAGCTCAAGCAGATCTCCAACCTGCACTACCCCGGCTACAACGCCGACAACGTGCAGAGCAGCTGCAAGGACGCCAGCACCGGCGCGACGGTGAACATGCGCGACCGCTTCCTGCCCAAGCTGGCGACGATGAACTACTGGATGTGCGAATACGCCCGCCAGAAGGGCTTCAGCTGCGCGGACAACTTCGCGCAGTACATGGGCGCCGACTACGACAGCAATGGCGACGGCGTCATCGACTCCGACGGCCTGCGCTGGGTGCCTGGCGAGAGCGAGGCGAGCTACGTCACCCGCATCACGTCGACGCTCAAGCCCACCCTCCGCGACGCCAACGCCAAGTTCGTCTCCGGCAGCAGCAGCTACGACTACATCCAGTCCGACGACACCCATCCGACCTACAGCGGCGGCACCGTGTCCGCCGGCCTCTTCGGCGGCACCACCGGCTCGGGCGCGGCGCGCTACACGTCGTTCACCAACGGCAAGAGCCCGATCTGGAACCAATACGGGCATGAACGCATGGGCTGGGCGATCTCGACGTCCAACCCCGCGGCGCCCTGAGCTCGCGGGTGTCGCATGGCACCGAAGCGCGACGGCAAGCCAACCTGGGGTCCTTCGCCCTGGGTGCTGGCGATCGCGATCGCCGCGGTGGCCGTTGGACTCGCGTGGTGGTGGCCGGCGGACAGCGCACCGCCACCATCGCTGCCGCTTGCCGCTTCGCCCGCGCCCCGGCCCCTGGCAGCCGCTGCGCCACCGCCCAGCGCCTCTGCGCCGGCGACGACCGCGGTCATGGCGGCAACGGCCACGTCCCCGGTCGCCCGCATCCCGCGCCTGCGTGACCCTCATGGCGACCAGACGCCCGACCTGGCCGACTACATCAACGAAGGCGAACGCCCCACCATGGCCGAAGTGATCCAGCGCCTGCATGCAGCCGGTGTGCACACGGGCCTGGGCGCCTTCAATCCCCCCGGCACGCGGCCGCCGCTGATCGGCCTGGCCGTGCCCGACGGCTTCGAACTGCCGCCCGGCTATGTGCGCCACCACCAGGCCACCGACGATGGCCAGCGCATCGAGCCCATGCTGATGTTCTCGCCGGATGCGCAGACCGTCGTCATCAACGGCCGCTCGGTGGCCGTGCCGGCCGACCGCATCGTGACGCCTGAGCTGGCGCCGCCGGGGCTGCCGATCCGCCGCATCGTCGTGCCCGCGCCGGTGGACGGCCCGCGTTGAGGCGGCTCACCGGCATCGCCCTGGCCGCTCTGCTGTGCGGCCTCTACGCGCGCGGCGGTCCGGCCTGGGTGCTGGGCTTTGTCGCCCTCGTGCCCTGGCTGCGCACGCTGGATGGCGAAGCCCGCTGGGGCCGCCTCCTGCTGAGCGCCTGGGCCATGTCGGTCGCCTACACGGCGGCCGTGTTCTTCTGGCTGGGCAGCGCTCTCGGGGCCTACACGCAGATCGGTGCAGGCACGGGCCTGGCGCTGCTGCTGCTCGCAGCGCCACTGTTCCAGCCGCAGATCCTCGTCTTCGCCATCGTCCGTCACCTGGCGCGCCAGCATCTCGGTCCCGTGCCGGCCATGCTCGCGGGCGTGGCCAGCTGGGTCGCCACGGAATGGGCCTGCCCCCATCTGCTGGGCGACACCCTGGGCCATGGCCTCTACCCCGCGCCGCTGCTGCGCCAGGCCGCCGAGCTGGGCGGCGCCGCCGGGCTGACCGTCGTGCTGCTGCTGGCCAACGAGGCCTGCACCGTCGCGCTGGCCCGACGCCGCCAGGGCGCCGCCGCGCCCTTGGCATGGGCCGCCGCCGGCCCGCTGCTGCTGGCCGCCTACGGCCTCGTTGCACTGCCGGCCGAGCCACCGGGCGCGGACCGGCCGCTGCGCATGGGTCTGGTGCAGTCCAACATCACCGACTACGAGGGCCTGCGCCGCGCGAAGGGCGCCGGCGCCGTCGTGCGCGAGGTGCTGGACACCCATTTCGCGATGAGCTACGACGCCGTCGAGCGCCGGCATGTGGACGCCGTGCTGTGGTCAGAGACCGTCTACCCGACCAGTTTCGGCCAGCCCAAGAGCCCGGCCGCCGCCGAGCTGGACGCCGAGATCCAGGCCACCATCGACGCGGCCGGCGTGCCCTTTGTCTTCGGCACCTATGACCGCGACGCGGACGGCGAATACAACGCCGCCGCCTTCGTGCAGCCGCGCGCCGGACTGCTCGGCATGTACCGCAAGACGCGGCTCTTCCCCTTCACCGAAGCCCTGCCCGGCTGGATGGACACGCCGGCCGTTCGCGACATGCTGCCCGGCGCCGGCCACTGGAAGCCGGGCACGGGCGCGCGGATCTTCCCCTTGCGCCTGGGGAATGATCGCGACGGGGGCCGCGAGATCCCCGTGCTGCCGCTGATCTGCCTGGACGACACCGACCCCGGCCTGGCCATTGCCGGCGCACGCCTGGGGGCCCAAGTCATCCTGACGATGTCCAACGACTCCTGGTTCACCGAGCACGAGCAGGGCGCCGCCTTGCACCAGGCCGTCGCGGCCTTTCGCAGCATCGAGACCCGCCTGCCGCAATTCCGCGTCACGACCAACGGCTTCAGCGCCGTCATCGATGCCCGCGGCAACGTCATCGCCGCCACGCGCATGGGCGAGCGCAGCCTCGTCATCGGCGACCTGCCGGTTCGTGACCCCGCTCCCACGCTGATGGTCCGCTGGGGCGACTGGGTCGGCCGCGGCGCCCTGTACTTCCTGGCCGGACTGGCAGTCTGGTCGGCGCTGCGGCGCTGGACGAAGGCTCAGCCCGCGGACGGGTCGGCCCTGCCGCCGACCCGGCTCGTCGTGCTGGCGCCTGCCTCGCGCGCCGCGATCGGCCTGCTGCGCCTGGTCTCGCGCGGCGGCGCGCTGGCCCTGGGCGTGGCCGTGCTGTGGGGCGACGGCGCGCTGCAGGCCAACACCCTGGCGCTGCTGCGCCTGTTCGTCGCCCTGTGCCTCATCCCCGAAGCCCTGTCCTGGGCCTTGCTGCAGCTTGGCAGCGCCCACCTCGCCATGCACGAGGGCTTGCTGGTGCTCACGCGCGGCACGCGGCGGCTGGACGTCCCCCTGCAGGACATCGCCGCCCTCGAACCCTGGCGCCTGCCGCTTCCCGGCCCCGGCGCGTCGCTGCGCCTGAACTCCGGCGCGCGTTGGCCGCTCGGCCTCATGCTGCCAGCTGCATGGGCGCTGGCCGACGCGCTCGGCGTCCCCATCCGGGAGCAGCCCGCTTCGCGCACCTGGTGGGCCTATGCGCGCAGCGGCGCGCAGCGCCCGCCCAGCCGCCTCGCGCGGCCTGCATTCAAGTTCCTGCTGCTGCCCTTGCTGCTGGCCCTGCCTGCCTTCCAGCTGCACCAGCGGATCGCCTACGGCAGCCCCTTCGGCGAGTTCTACAGCTACGGCCTGGGCGCCTACCTGAAGGCCTTTGCGCTGTGGTGGGCAGCCTGGACCGTCGGCGTCGTGCTGTGCTCGGCGGCCGTCCGCGCCGTGATCGAAGCCAGCGCTCTGGCCGGTGGACTGTTGCGACCGGCGCAGGCCGATGCCACCCGGGCCCGGCTGGAGCTGCTGGGCCTGCTGGCGCTCTACCTGGGCCTGCCCTGCTGGCTGCTGTGGCGGGCCATGGCCGCCTGAACGGTCTCGGCCCGGCTTCAGCGGGCGGCGCGGGTTTCAGTCGCCGCGCAGGGCGATGCGCACGGCCGCTGGCGCGCCGGCGACCCGCGTGTCATCGCCACGATAGGGCTGGCTGTCCGGATCGACGAAATCCACGCGGAAGCGGTAGATCTGCGACTCGGCCTTGGCCTGCGGACCACATTGCAGATCGCTGACGGCCCGGCTGACCGAGCGCTGGGCGCTGAACGTTGCGCCCCGGGACCTGACCGCGCTGACCCGGCCCTCCTCCATGACGAACTGGACCAGCACCTTGCCGGTGTAGCGCTCACGAATCCAGGCACTCTGCAACGCAGCCTGCATCTGCGCCTCGAAGCCAGCGCAGGCGGCATGCACGTCGTAGCGAACCGGCGCTTCGACCGTGCGGCCCTGCACCTCGACGCGGGTCAGCTCGCTGGCCGGGTCCGCCAGGGCAGGGCCAGCGAATCCCGCTGCCGCGATCGCGATGCCGGCGAGCAGGCTGAGGGAGGGGCGGCGGCGAGTGACGGAAGAATGGGGGGACATGGCGAACTCCTGAACGTTGCGGGTGGCCGGAGAACAGCACTCCGACCTGCGTTCAGCGTAGGTTTCCCTACCCACCGGGCCCCCTCCGCGAGCGATGAACTGCAGGCCGCTTGCGACGGCCTGCGGAAAAGCAATGCTGAAACGCAGGCCGGCTTCAAGGCCCGGCGTCGCTCGACGATGCCGTTCGTCACGGTTGCCCCCTGCTTTTCATGCGCATGCGCGCACGAGCCGGCCGCCCCGCGCACTCCGATATGCTTTCACCAGTTGTACATACAAGTGGAGCATTCCCATGACGACCTATGACATCGTCATCGCCGGCGGCGGCGTGTCGGGCCTGTATTGCGCGCTGCGCCTGGCCGACGCCGGCCACCGCATCCTGGTGCTGGAGGCCGCGGCCGACCGCTGGGGTGGGCGCATCGAGACCGAGGACATGGACGGCTTCATCGCCGAGTACGGGCCGATGCGCTTCGAGCCGACGCTGCAGCCGCGCTTCGCCGCGCTGTGCGCCGAGCTGGGCGTGGGCCTGCTGGACTTCTCCGGCCCGTCGTCCGACCAGGTGGTGAGCGACGACCTCGACCTGCCCGAGGCCGAGCGAGGCCTGAACTCGCTGCAGCTGCTCCAGCGCGGCATCATGCTCATCATGGGCCGCGCGCCCGATGACCAGGCCTGGATCGATGCGCTGACCGAGGCCGACTACATGCGGCTGCGCAAGCATGCCCAGCTGCACGGCCAGCCACTGTGGGACATGGGCTTCTGGAACGCGCTGTCGGCCCAGGGCATCCTCAGCCACCGGGCGCTGGTGAAGCTGCGCGACACCGGGACCTTCTATCACATGATCCCGGAGAACCTTTCCAGCACATTGGGATCCTAAGCTTAGAATTCCACGTGGACAAGTTGTCGC
>JADMIO012989393.1_pt1 | contig 115152 bp, 91 predicted proteins | sample 8958161 | NCBI WGS metagenome assembly JADMIO01 (sample SAMN16585339, study PRJNA669376) | soil metagenome | isolation source: Crop rotation soil | place: USA: Cullars Rotation, Alabama | collected 2011 | reverse complement strand
CGTGGTCCCAGACTAATAATCAGACCGACGATACGAGTGGGACCGTGGTCCCAGACTAATAATCAGACCGACGATACGAGTGGGACCGTGGTCCCAGTCTGATTATCAGACCGACGATACAAGTGGAACAGTTATGCCCGGGAATTCCTGCAGGATCGATCCGCTCGAGAAGCTTTCTAGTGGTACCAACCCAGGCAGGTAGCACAGTGCGCGCCCACTGCCTTACGGATAGCACGACGCATCTTCGCCGCAGCGTTGTTCCCACGGGCGATAGCAGCACGCCGCTTCGCATGGCTCTTCACACTGCGCTGTGCCTGATAGGTGGCGTGGTGCTGAGCACAGCGCCCACCATGAGTAGCCCAGTCCCTACAGTCGAGACACCGGGTACGCATAGGGCACCCCCCCCCCCCTTCCGGGGACACCCCCCTATCCGTCGACACCCCCCTACCTACTCACGTGAGTAGGCTGGGCGCGGCAGCGCTAGAAGCGACCGCCCGTCATGAAGTGGGCAGTGAGCCAACCCATGAAGGCCAGTAGCGCAAAGCGTCGAGCACGCACCCAACCCGAAGGCTTGCCTGTACTGCCGCTTTGCGTGGCGAACCATGACCAGACGTGTTCGCTCAGCGTGTCGCCCGGCTTCTTATTGAAGAGCGCTCGACCCTCAATGACGCCGAACGCGGCAAGCCATGCGAGCCAAGCGATTGTGTATCCGCTCATTGAGCCCCCCGACGGATTCGAACCGCCGACCCCCTGATTACGAAACAGGCGCTCTAACCGAACTGAGCTAGGGAGGCAACGCCGGTCGCTCAACCCTGGGAGAGATCAGGGGAGTGACCGGCCTGAGTGGGTAGCGCTCGACGCCGTTCCTTAGCGGTGCTTGATGCGTGGCGCGTAAACCCCTCTACCTATATGAAGGTTGTCGGCAACCTGATTCGGGGTCACAGCGAAGGGCGCCCGGGTGACGCTGTGATGAAGTGGCGTGAAGTCTGGATTACCCAATGAGAAGTCATTAGGAATGTGTGTTTCGAGTCATTCCGTCACAGCATCACTTCCCCCAGGTCAACGGCTCGCCCCGCTGTGCTGTGGTGACGGAGTCACTGTTACTTAGGCTAACTAACTAAACCGAGACAAGAGAAATGGGCCGACCGGGGGACCGGCCGACCCTTCCCGCTGCCCCAGGAAGCCCGCTGTGCGCCCGTCTCAGCGCCTAACAGGCTTCCCGGGTGTCTCGCTACGCCGCTACGTCTTCCGTGCCGTCCTGGGCGTCGTCTTCGTCGTCGTCGGTCGGCGGCTTCGCCCACGTGATCGAAGCGCGCTTCTCGATGGGCGTTCCCTGCCCCCTGCCCGTAGTCGACTTCGTGACAACGATCTTGTCTACGAAGAGCCCGACGAACACGCGCTTGTCGTCTACTGACGCGCGCCCCCACCACGACTTAGGGCCGGTCGGGTCAGCGTCGGCGTCTTCGGGGAACCATTGGTCAAGGGGAAGCTTCGGGGCTTCGGCGGCTTCAAGTTCGGCAAGCCGCTCTTCCGCCCCTTGCTGCCGGAGCGTCAGCGCTGCCTGTTGCTTCCGGAAGTGCTTCCTGCCAACGGGTCCGTCGTACGCGCCTGCCGCGCGGTCTTCGTACAGCTCTTCAAGGGCGTTCAGGGCGTCGGCGCGCTCCGCAACAAGGTTCGCCCGTTCGCCGCTCTTCTCAGGCGCCTCAGTGAGCTTGCCGAAGCGTCGGGCGGCTTCCCACAGAAGCGCCAACGTCTCTTCGTCGCCTTCGGCGTGCCTGATCTTGTTGAAGATGCGTTCCGCAACGAACTTGTCGAGTGCCGCCATGCTGACGTTGCACGTGCCTTCGTGCTGCCCAGGTGCGGACGGGTCGACCACCTTCCGGCGACGGCAGCGGTAAGAGTCCTTGATCGATTCTTCCCCGCGCTTCGAAGTCATGACGGCGCCACACTCGCAGTACAGCTTGTCCATGGCGGACAGAATGGCTTGCCCCCGGGAAAGCCCCTTGCCGCGCCCCCTGCCGTCCAACCACGCCTGAAGCTCATACCACTCAGCGGGCTCGATGATCGGTCCGCAATCAAGCTCGACCGGCCGGAGCGTGATCGGGTCGCGCTGAATGCGGTAACCCTCAATCTTCGTGGTCGGCGTGCCGTCCGGCTTCTTCTTGTAGATCACCTCAGCGGCGAAGCCCGCAATACGCGGGTCCCGAAGGATTCGCATAACGGTTGCCGGGTCCCAGGCGCTTGAAGCGGTCTTCTTCCCAATCGTCTCGCCCCGGGTCGGCACGGCGTCAGCGTCCATGCGCTTACAAAGCCCCGTGATGCTGCCCGGGTGAATGGCGGCTTGACTGCCCGGCTTGAAGGGAAGGTGTTTGTGCGTCTTGATCTCACGCCACCACCACCGGATTACGTCGGGCTCGAACTCGAAGGGTCCGGTAAGGGGAGTGGTCGAGTGCGCAAGCTTGTTGATGACGACATTGACCATTCGGCCGTTGCGCGTGATCTCCTTCGTCTCCGAAACAAGCTCGAAGCCGTAAGGCGCCTTCCCGCCGACGTACCCGCCCAATTCGCGCTGAAGGTTCTTCGTGTCGAGAATCTTCGCCGACTTCAGCGAAGATTCTTTGTGCGACGCGTCGAGCCGCATAATCAGGTGAATCAGGTCCATGACGTTTCCCTGCCGGAAGACGCCTTCCTGAGTGGAAACAATCGTCACGCCCAGGGCGAGCAATTCCGAGACAATCGGAATCGCGTCCATGACCTTCAGGCGCGAGAAGCGCGACACGTCATAGACAATGATCATGTTGAGCCGCCCGGCGCGGCATTCGTTCAGGATGCGTTCGAACTCCGGGCGCTCCGCCGTCCCGAACGCCGACGTGCCCGGCGCTTCGCTGAAATGCCCGACGAACCTGAACCGGCCCCCGTCGCGCTCGACTTCGCGCTGAAGGTCGGCCGCCTTGTCTTCGTTGGCGCTACGCTGTGTCGCTGGGCTTGCTGCGCTCGAATTCTCGCGCTCGCGCGACTGACGGTCGTAAGCACCCGCGTACGTGTCCACCCCGGTCACAACCCCTTGTGTCATGTCGGCGACCCTACGCCCCCAACTGAGAGAACTCAAAGGTTACCCCAGTTGGGGCACTACTCCCGAAAACCGCTTCTGACCTGGGAAAACGTGAAGCCCCGGGGCATCCGCTGAGGGTTGCCGCCGGGGCTTCGGTGTGTCCGTCAGTACGGGCCATAGAGGGGCGTCGTGTAACCCACCCAGGGCGATTGCTCCGGCACGGGGAAGCCGCGCCACGCCTTCGGGACGTCGCGGTGAGTTCAGGCTTTTTCATATCTCATTGCCCCCGGACGAGCGTCTGCTCCGCCATTCGCCGTCCGCCGTGCCAATCGGATCAGCCGTCCAAATGCGGGATTTTCGTTAGTCGGAGGCCAAACGGCATTGAGCGTCAGCATATCATCAGCGAGCTGAAGAAAGACAATCCCCGATCCGCTCCACGTGTTGCCCCAGCAATCAGCGCGACCTTGCCCCTCCAACGTCATCTCGTTCTCCGCTCATGAGCTCAGCCACTGGCGAGCGGCATCGCATTCTTCGCATCCCGCCTCTGGCGGATGCAGGAAGATCAACGGATCTCGGCCCAGTTGACCCAGGGCTGTCGCCACAATGTCGCGGGAGCGGATCAACCGAGCAAAGGCATGACCGACTGGACCTTCCTTCTGAAGGCTCTTCTCCTTGAGCCACCTGTCCGCCAAGGCAAAGCGCTCACAGCAGTGGTCATTCTCGAGATAATCGACGCGTACCAACTTGCCATCCTGAAGAATGGTGCAGTGTCTCGGCACCCCATAGGGAACCTTTGCCATCAACTCGGCAAGATGCAGCGTCGTGTTGGCATCGTGTCCCACGCCGAGGAGAAGTACCTGCCCATCGAGTTCATGGACACGGGCGACCGGGCTTGCAGGCGAGTGAGGTGGCAGGGGCAATGGATCAGAGATGATCTGCTCTGCCTGTGGCCCCGCTGCCGCAAAGGCAAATGGATGGGCGCTGCGCTTTACATTTGGCAGGCGCCAGAATGTGTCAGAGACAACTCCAAGGTCCGGTGTAACGGGCGACGTGGCAGGATCGAACGGCTCGTCGTCCAGACCTGACCACGAGGGCATGACGAGCGTCCCTCCCGGACCCAGCGCAGCACGCAGGGCCTCGATCAGTCCAAGTGGCCCATCTTCGAGGGGCCGGACGCTACGGAAGGAGCTGTGGACCAGCAGCACACCGCCGGGGGTAACCCCAAGGTTGAGAAGCTGACCGATGAGCTCGGCTTTTCGCCATTCGTATTGCACGACATTGCACTCCACCGCTGATGACATCAGTCGATCATAGCACGATCAACGGCACTGTTGCAAATAGTCGGTGGTGATAAACTTATCATCCCCTTTTGCTGATGGAGCTGCACATGAACCCATTCAAAGGCCGGCATTTTCAGCGTGACATCATTCTGTGGGCCGTACGCTGGTACTGCAAATACGGCATCAGTTACCGTGAGCTGCAGGTCGACGGATCTTTTCCGCTGCATAACCCTGCTTCGGGGTCATTATAGCGATTTTTTCGGTATATCCATCCTTTTTCGCACGATATACAGGATTTTGCCAAAGGGTTCGTGTAGACTTTCCTTGGTGTATCCAACGGCGTCAGCCGGGCAGGATAGGTGAAGTAGGCCCACCCGCGAGCGGGTGTTCCTTCTTCACTGTCCCTTATTCGCACCTGGCGGTGCTCAACGGGAATCCTGCTCTGCGAGGCTGGCCGGCTACCGCCGGCGTAACAGATGAGGGCAAGCGGATGGCTGATGAAACCAAGCCAACCAGGAAGGGCAGCCCACCTATCAAGGTGTACTGCCTTCCAGACGAACGAAGAGCGATTGAGGAAAAGGCGGCGGCGGCCGAGAGAGAATATTCAGGCCAGTTATGCTTTCTGGCCTGTAACAAAGGACATTAAGTAAAGACAGATAAACGTAGACTAAAACGTGGTCGCATCAGGGTGCTGGCTTTTCAAGTTCCTTAAGAATGGCCTCAATTTTCTCTATACACTCAGTTGGAACACGAGACCTGTCCAGGTTAAGCACCATTTTATCGCCCTTATACAATACTGTCGCTCCAGGAGCAAACTGATGTCGTGAGCTTAAACTAGTTCTTGATGCAGATGACGTTTTAAGCACAGAAGTTAAAAGAGTGATAACTTCTTCAGCTTCAAATATCACCCCAGCTTTTTTCTGCTCATGAAGGTTAGATGCCTGCTGCTTAAGTAATTCCTCTTTATCTGTAAAGGCTTTTTGAAGTGCATCACCTGACCGGGCAGATAGTTCACCGGGGTGAGAAAAAAGAGCAACAACTGATTTAGGCAATTTGGCGGTGTTGATACAGCGGGTAATAATCTTACGTGAAATATTTTCCGCATCAGCCAGCGCAGAAATATTTCCAGCAAATTCATTCTGCAATCGGCTTGCATAACGCTGACCACGTTCATAAGCACTTGTTGGGCGATAATCGTTACCCAATCTGGATAATGCAGCCATCTGCTCATCATCCAGCTCGCCAACCAGAACACGATAATCACTTTCGGTAAGTGCAGCAGCTTTACGACGGCGACTCCCATCGGCAATTTCTATGACACCAGATACTCTTCGACCGAACGCCGGTGTCTGTTGACCAGTCAGTAGAAAAGAAGGGATGAGATCATCCAGTGCGTCCTCAGTAAGCAGCTCCTGGTCACGTTCATTACCTGACCATACCCGAGAGGTCTTCTCAACACTATCACCCCGGAGCACTTCAAGAGTAAACTTCACATCCCGACCACATACAGGCAAAGTAATGGCATTACCGCGAGCCATTACTCCTACGCGCGCAATTAACGAATCCACCATCGGGGCAGCTGGTGTCGATAACGAAGTATCTTCAACCGGTTGAGTATTGAGCGTATGTTTTGGAATAACAGGCGCACGCTTCATTATCTAATCTCCCAGCGTGGTTTAATCAGACGATCGAAAATTTCATTGCAGACAGGTTCCCAAATAGAAAGAGCATTTCTCCAGGCACCAGTTGAAGAGCGTTGATCAATGGCCTGTTCAAAAACAGTTCTCATCCGGATCTGACCTTTACCAACTTCATCCGTTTCACGTACAACATTTTTTAGAACCATGCTTCCCCAGGCATCCCGAATTTGCTCCTCCATCCACGGGGACTGAGAGCCATTACTATTGCTGTATTTGGTAAGCAAAATACGTACATCAGGCTCGAACCCTTTAAGATCAACGTTCTTGAGCAGATCACGAAGCATATCGAAAAACTGCAGTGCGGAGGTGTAGTCAAACAACTCAGCAGGCGTGGGAACAATCAGCACATCAGCAGCACATACGACATTAATCGTGCCGATACCCAGGTTAGGCGCGCTGTCAATAACTATGACATCATAGTCATGAGCAACAGTTTCAATGGCCAGTCGGAGCATCAGGTGTGGATCGGTGGGCAGTTTACCTTCATCAAATTTGCCCATTAACTCAGTTTCAATACGGTGCAGAGCCAGACAGGAAGGAATAATGTCAAGCCCCGGCCAGCAAGTGGGCTTTATTGCATAAGTGACATCGTCCTTTTCCCCAAGATAGAAAGGCAGGAGAGTGTCTTCTGCATGAATATGAAGATCTGGTACCCATCCGTGATACATTGAGGCTGTTCCCTGGGGGTCGTTACCTTCCACGAGCAAAACACGTAGCCCCTTCAGAGCCAGATCCTGAGCAAGATGAACAGAAACTGAGGTTTTGTAAACGCCTCCTTTATGGGCAGCAACCCCGATCACCGGTGGAAATACGTCTTCAGCACGTCGCAATCGCGTACCAAACACATCACGCATATGATTAATTTGTTCAATTGTATAACCAACACGTTGCTCAACCCGTCCTCGAATTTCCATATCCGGGTGCGGTAGTCGCCCTGCTTTCTCGGCATCTCTGATAGCCTGAGAAGAAACCCCAACTAAATCCGCTGCTTCACCTATTCTCCAGCGCCGGGTTATTTTCCTCGCTTCCGGGCTGTCATCATTAAACTGTGCAATGGCGATAGCCTTCGTCATTTCATGACCAGCGTTTATGCACTGGTTAAGTGTTTCCATGAGTTTCATTCTGAACATCCTTTAATCATTGCTTTGCGTTTTTTTATTAAATCTTGCAATTTACTGCAAAGCAACAACAAAATCGCAAAGTCATCAAAAAACCGCAAAGTTGTTTAAAATAAGAGCAACACTACAAAAGGAGATAAGAAGAGCACATACCTCAGTCACTTATTATCACTAGCGCTCGCCGCAGCCGTGTAACCGAGCATAGCGAGCGAACTGGCGAGGAAGCAAAGAAGAACTGTTCTGTCAGATAGCTCTTACGCTCAGCGCAAGAAGAAATATCCACCGTGGGAAAAACTCCAGGTAGAGGTACACACGCGGATAGCCAATTCAGAGTAATAAACTGTGATAATCAACCCTCATCAATGATGACGAACTAACCCCCGATATCAAGTCACATGACGAAGGGAAAGAGAAGGAAATCAACTGTGACAAACTGCCCTCAAATTTGGCTTCCTTAAAAATTACAGTTCAAAAAGTATGAGAAAATCCATGCAGGCTGAAGGAAACAGCAAAACTGTGACAAATTACCCTCAGTAGGTCAGAACAAATGTGACGAACCACCCTCAAATCTGTGACAGATAACCCTCAGACTATCCTGTCGTCATGGAAGTGATATCGCGGAAGGAAAATACGATATGAGTCGTCTGGCGGCCTTTCTTTTTCTCAATGTATGAGAGGCGCATTGGAGTTCTGCTGTTGATCTCATTAACACAGACCTGCAGGAAGCGGCGGCGGAAGTCAGGCATACGCTGGTAACTTTGAGGCAGCTGGTAACGCTCTATGATCCAGTCGATTTTCAGAGAGACGATGCCTGAGCCATCCGGCTTACGATACTGACACAGGGATTCGTATAAACGCATGGCATACGGATTGGTGATTTCTTTTGTTTCACTAAGCCGAAACTGCGTAAACCGGTTCTGTAACCCGATAAAGAAGGGAATGAGATATGGGTTGATATGTACACTGTAAAGCCCTCTGGATGGACTGTGCGCACGTTTGATAAACCAAGGAAAAGATTCATAGCCTTTTTCATCGCCGGCATCCTCTTCAGGGCGATAAAAAACCACTTCCTTCCCCGCGAAACTCTTCAATGCCTGCCGTATATCCTTACTGGCTTCCGCAGAGGTCAATCCGAATATTTCAGCATATTTAGCAACATGGATCTCGCAGATACCGTCATGTTCCTGTAGGGTGCCATCAGATTTTCTGATCTGGTCAACGAACAGATACAGCATACGTTTTTGATCCCGGGAGAGACTATATGCCGCCTCAGTGAGGTCGTTTGACTGGACGATTCGCGGGCTATTTTTACGTTTCTTGTGATTGATAACCGCTGTTTCCGCCATGACAGATCCATGTGAAGTGTGACAAGTTTTTAGATTGTCACACTAAATAAAAAAGAGTCAATAAGCAGGGATAACTTTGTGAAAAAACAGCTTCTTCTGAGGGCAATTTGTCACAGGGTTAAGGGCAATTTGTCACAGACAGGACTGTCATTTGAGGGTGATTTGTCACACTGAAAGGGCAATTTGTCACAACACCTTCTCTAGAACCAGCATGGATAAAGGCCTACAAGGCGCTCTAAAAAAGAAGATCTAAAAACTATAAAAAAAATAATTATAAAAATATCCCCGTGGATAAGTGGATAACCCCAAGGGAAGTTTTTTCAGGCATCGTGTGTAAGCAGAATATATAAGTGCTGTTCCCTGGTGCTTCCTCGCTCACTCGACCGGGAGGGTTCGAGAAGGGGGGGCACCCCCCTTCGGCGTGCGCGGTCACGCGCACAGGGCGCAGCCCTGGTTAAAAACAAGGTTTATAAATATTGGTTTAAAAGCAGGTTAAAAGACAGGTTAGCGGTGGCCGAAAAACGGGCGGAAACCCTTGCAAATGCTGGATTTTCTGCCTGTGGACAGCCCCTCAAATGTCAATAGGTGCGCCCCTCATCTGTCAGCACTCTGCCCCTCAAGTGTCAAGGATCGCGCCCCTCATCTGTCAGTAGTCGCGCCCCTCAAGTGTCAATACCGCAGGGCACTTATCCCCAGGCTTGTCCACATCATCTGTGGGAAACTCGCGTAAAATCAGGCGTTTTCGCCGATTTGCGAGGCTGGCCAGCTCCACGTCGCCGGCCGAAATCGAGCCTGCCCCTCATCTGTCAACGCCGCGCCGGGTGAGTCGGCCCCTCAAGTGTCAACGTCCGCCCCTCATCTGTCAGTGAGGGCCAAGTTTTCCGCGAGGTATCCACAACGCCGGCGGCCGGCCGCGGTGTCTCGCACACGGCTTCGACGGCGTTTCTGGCGCGTTTGCAGGGCCATAGACGGCCGCCAGCCCAGCGGCGAGGGCAACCAGCCGAGGGCTTCGCCCTGTCGCTCGACTGCGGCGAGCACTACTGGCTGTAAAAGGACAGACCACATCATGGTTCTGTGTTCATTAGGTTGTTCTGTCCATTGCTGACATAATCCGCTCCACTTCAACGTAACACCGCACGAAGATTTCTATTGTTCCTGAAGGCATATTCAAATCGTTTTCGTTACCGCTTGCAGGCATCATGACAGAACACTACTTCCTATAAACGCTACACAGGCTCCTGAGATTAATAATGCGGATCTCTACGATAATGGGAGATTTTCCCGACTGTTTCGTTCGCTTCTCAGTGGATAACAGCCAGCTTCTCTGTTTAACAGACAAAAACAGCATATCCACTCAGTTCCACATTTCCATATAAAGGCCAAGGCATTTATTCTCAGGATAATTGTTTCAGCATCGCAACCGCATCAGACTCCGGCATCGCAAACTGCACCCGGTGCCGGGCAGCCACATCCAGCGCAAAAACCTTCGTGTAGACTTCCGTTGAACTGATGGACTTATGTCCCATCAGGCTTTGCAGAACTTTCAGCGGTATACCGGCATACAGCATGTGCATCGCATAGGAATGGCGGAACGTATGTGGTGTGACCGGAACAGAGAACGTCACACCGTCAGCAGCAGCGGCGGCAACCGCCTCCCCAATCCAGGTCCTGACCGTTCTGTCCGTCACTTCCCAGATCCGCGCTTTCTCTGTCCTTCCTGTGCGACGGTTACGCCGCTCCATGAGCTTATCGGGTCCACTCGCGAACGCAGAAAGGCCCACCCGAAGGTGAGCCAGTGTGATTACATTTGCGGCCTAACTGTGGCCAGTCCAGTTACGCTGGAGTCACTAGTATTTAGGTGACACTATAGAAGCGGCCGCGACAACTTGTCCACGTGGAATTCTAAGCTTAGGATCCCAATGTGCTGGAAAGATCATATAGCGGGCAAGCGCCTCGATGAAGTGCGCCACGCTCCCGCCTGAACCGAGTTCGGCAATCATGGGAGCGACTCGCGGCAAAACTTCCAGTAAAGTGTTCTCGCGCGCTGCTTTCATGATGGTCATGGCGAGTTGCACCCGAGCTTCGCCCTTGATCTGTTCCCATGGCAATCGCGACAGATCAACCAGAAGGTGTTCAAAAGCTGGGATAAACCTTCCATTGCCTTCAAATGAATCAAAATATTCCCGGAATTGGACGGAATGGCTCCAGCCTTTCGGTCCTTGATGAAAGACCAACGGGATGATCACAGGAAGCCTTCCTCCAGCAAACTTGCCGTTATCGAGGTGCTTCCGCCAGATGCGGACCATCAGTTCAAGGAGATAAAAAACCGTCCACCGTTCGGGCACCGATTTGTGCTCCAGCAGGATATAAAAAAAACCTGATTTCCCGTCGAAACTTACGGAAAAAAGAAGATCGGCAAACTTCGACCGCAGCCGTGCGTCCAAATAACTTTCCGGCTCCCGTTGCAACGTTTTCCAGTCGGCATGCGCAGCGATTTCCGGAGGGAGATAATGTTGAAAGAAGCTGGCAGCCGTTTCGAGGTGGCTAAATGCTTCCTTGAAAAAAGCGTCCGCGGGATTCGGCAATTGGCTTTCCTCGTCGCCAGGCGTTGCAGGTTCCATCGGGTGGAGGCAGCCTGCCAAAAGTTGAATTTCGGGGCAAGAAACTGAAGTGCGAATCTTGCCCAAATCAGACCTTTTGATTTTGCTCGTTCTCGCGAATTCTTTGTGGTAGCAAATTTCTCAGTCCCGGGGGAACCAAACTAGCGAATAAACCTCTTATATCTTGAGAAAGGATAAACGAATTTCCATGTTGACGACTCGACTATGGGCGCGCGCCATTATGCTGGCGGCATTCGCCCCATTAATCAGCCATGCCGCCACGATCTGGACCGGCCCGAATATTACCTGGACGAAATCTGCTTCTACGCCGTCCGATACGATTATTCCCGGCGCGGTGGTTCTGACTCGGGGGAGCCGGGATGTTATGTACAATACGGCAGCGGGAGAAACTGCCACTAGTTCCCGAGCCAGCAGCCCCAAGGACACCTTGTGGGCTTTTGGAACGCTCGCAAACGCGACATCGTTGAGCTACGCGACGCTTGAGTCCTTGCGCAATGGAAACCTGGCCGCCCGGATTTTGAACAAAGACATGGTGGTGCATTTGATCAACGAGGACATCTATTTTTCCATCAAATTTACGGCATGGGGCAGGGGCGGGTCTGGCACAGTTTCGTACACCCGATCCACGCCGCCCGTCGTAGTGGCACCAACGGTTACCCTGACCGCACCAACGGAGGGCGCGGTGTTCACGGCACCCGCGAATATAACCCTATCGGCGGATGCATCCGTCAGCGGCGGCACGGTCAACGAAGTGTCGTTTTTTAATAACGGAGTTTTGGTAGGAACGGACACAACCTCGCCGTTTTCATTCAACGCGAATAATCTTGCCGCCGGCACGTATGCTTTCACCGCAGTTGCGACTGCCTCCGGCGCTTCGGCCACTTCAAGCATTGTTCATGTGACGGTGAACGCTCCGGCCGCGGCGCCGACGGTTACACTCACGGCTCCGGCGGACGGTTCGGTTTTCACGGCTCCGGCGAATATAACGCTTTCGGCTGAGGCATCCGTCAGCGGCGGCACCGTCAACGAAGTCTCGTTTTTTAACAATGGAGTTTTGGTGGGAACGGACAGTAGCTCGCCATTTTCATTCGATGCCAACAATCTTGCGGCTGGCACGTATGCGTTCTCCGCGGTGGCAACGGCCTCCGGCGTCTCGGCTACTTCAGGTGTTGTTCATGTGACGGTCAACGCTCCGGCGGTTGATATCGTGCTTTCTCAACCTGCGATCAACAACGGCATTTTTTCCTTTAGCTATAATGCGTCCCGCGGGCAGCAGTATGTTGTGCAGGCGGCCACTGCGATTAATCCATCAGGCGCATTCAATTGGGCTCCCGTCTCCACGAATTTCGCGACGGGGAGCACTGGGACATACTCGGAGAATGTGAGTTCCGTCACGGCGCGATTTTTTCGCGTCGCACGTTTGCCATAACAAATTTTTGGCGGCGCCAGCCCGCAATTTAAACAAATGAAAACAGTTTGATTTTTCGTCGAATGCGCGGATCAACGGTAACATGGCGGCGAGTCGGAGCCTGGGCGGGATTATGCGCTTGCGGCAGTGGTTTTCTCTTACTGCTTCTTTCCTGTTCCACGGTCGAGCGAACCGCGATGGTTCCGCCGGTGATTGAAGGAGCCACCTTTGTGGGGGACAAGGCGTGCGTTGACTGTCATGCAAATATCACCCGCGTTTTTCCGGCCAGCACGCACGCGCGTCTGAAGTTGGAGGCTGGCAAAATGATCGGCCAGCATGGCTGCGAATCGTGCCATGGTCCGGCGAGCAAGCATGTGTCGGTCGGCGGCTCCGGCCGGGAAAAATTCATAGTCAATCCGGGTAAGGACCCGGAAGCGTGCTATCAGTGCCACCTGGAAATCAACGCGGAGTTTCATTTGCCGCAACACCACCCGGTGACCGAAGGCAAAATGAATTGTGTGTCCTGCCATGATCCGCACGGCGCGGATATTATGAAGCCTGCCGGCGGGCTGACCATTTCACGCTTGAATCAATCGTGCGGCTCCTGCCATCGGGAACAGACGAGGCCATTTGTCTTCGAGCATGCGGCGATGCGGGAGGGGTGCACGAGTTGCCATAATCCGCATGGCTCGATCAACGCGAAGCTCCTGAACGTGCGCGATGCGAACCTTTGTTTGCGGTGCCATGCCCAGACCCGAACACCGGACATTGGTCAGGCACTTTACATCGGAAATGTGGATCACACCGGTTACATCCGTTACGGCACTTGCTGGTCAGCAGGTTGTCATTCATCGATACATGGCTCGAACACCCAACCGTATTATTTCTATTGAAAAAGCGGTTTAACACAATTCGTGGCCGTGGCTTGGCTTCTGCCCTTCTGTGCTGCGGGGGCGCTGGGAGCGCACTTTCGACGGCAGGTGCGGATATCGATATCTCTAAACTTCCGCCTCCGGCGACCGTGCAGGTTGAGTTCACTCGCGATATTAAACCGATCTTTGAAGCGTCCTGCTTTCGCTGTCATGGTCCGGAAAAGCCGAAGAGCGGTTTCCGCCTCGATAACCGGGCGGCTGCGTTGAAGGGTGGCGATGATGGAGTGGATATTATTCCGGGCAAAAGCGCCGCTAGCCCGTTGATTCACTACGTGGCGCGGCTGGTGGAGGACAAGGAAATGCCTCCGGACGGAAAAGGCAAGCCGCTCACAAGCGAGCAAATCGGCCTGCTGCGCGCCTGGATTGATCAAGGGGTAAAGTGGGACACCGCCGCGCCGACGAATTCGTTCGACGTGAGTGTCTCGCCCATGATTGGCGGCACTTTCGTAAGCGGAGATAACAATAAATTCCGCGAGCATTACTGGCGACGCGATGGGGTGGATGGCGGAGTCGAGCGTTTCGAGATGTTCGAGCAAGTTGACGCCAATACGCGAGTGCTTTCGACCGGCCATGCATCGCTCGACGATTACAAGCTGACCCTGAACGTTGACCGCACCGAACTCGGATTCGTGCACTCAGGCTGGCAACAATACCGAAAATATTACGACGACACGGGCGGTTACCTTCCCGGTCCAGAACCGTACTTTCCGGAAAGCCTTGGCAGCGACCTTTACCTGGATGTTGGCAAAGCGTGGATTGATTTTGGGCTGACCCTGCCGCACTGGCCGCGGATGGTTCTTGGGTACGAGTACGATTACCGCCGCGGCAATGAAGCCACGACCGTCTGGGGGTCAAATCTGGCAGCGGACCCTCGCAACCTCGCGCCAAACAGCAGGCATTTGGATGAGGTGGTACACGTTATCAAATTTGATTTCGATGCCGAAGTTAAAGGAGTGGCGATTGAAGATCGATTTCGGGGCGAGTTCTACAGTTTAAACTCACATTACACGAATCTGGCCGCGCGAGCCTCGGTGGCTCAAAATGTTTCGGATGAAAACAGTTACTTCCAAGGCGCCAACAGCATTCGCCTGGAGAAAAAGTTCAATGACTGGCTGTTTGGCTCCGGAGGATATTTTTACAGCCAGCTCCATGCGGACGATTCATTTTCTGACGAGACGATTGCTAACGACATGCTTTACCTGGCGACCGTTCCGAAAATTGAACTTAGCCGCGAGTCGCATCTGTTTAATTTAAACGGCTATGTCGGACCGTTTGATGGACTGACCATTCTGGCTGGGGCGCAAAGCGAATGGACGCGCCAACATGGTTTCGGCAGCGGGCTGCTGAACAAGATTGCGTACGTCAAACCGCCCGGGAGCAATTTGGAAATCAGCCCGGCCATGCTTTATTCGGATTACGACCAAAACACCGTGACGGAAATGGCGGGCCTGCGTTATACAAAGATTCCGTACACATCGCTGTTTGCGGATGCCCGCCTGAGGCAGGAAACGATTGGCCAATCCGAGGCCGCAATACAGCCCGACAACACCTTTCTTGAGAATCCGACGGACACCAGCCAACTGACCGATTTTCGCGCCGGCTTCAGCACCTCGCCGTGGCAAAGGGCGACTCTCAGCGCGCATTATCGGCGCTATGAAAATGACAGCCGCTACAAAACAAATGACGTTCCGCAACCGGTGGGCGGCTATCCGGGGTTTATTAGCAGCCGTGACCTCATCACGCAGGAAGTCGAGACGAAACTGGTGTTGCGAGTCACGAGTTGGCTGAAAACTACGTTGTCCTATCAGATTGTGAGCACTGAGTATAATCAGGTGAACCGTCCGGCCTATGATTTCGACCCGCCGGTCTATTTTTCTCCGGGCGGAGCGTTGCTTGCGGGCAAGTACGATTCGCACATTTACAGTTTGGGAATGACATTGACGCCGATTCGCCGATTGGCGCTTACCACTACTTTTTCTTATCAGGATACGAGCACCACAACGGAAAACGCGGGAATTGTTCCTCCGTATGAAGGTGATGTTTACAGCGCGCTGGTGAACGCGCTGTATATCATCAATTCATCCACCGATTTCTCGGTTAACTATTCTTTTTCGCGCGGGGACTATGCGCACGGGAACTTTGGACCGGAGAATCCTCCGCCTTTCGGCATCGAGTATCAGCAGCACGCGGTGCGCGCCGCTCTCTCGCGCCGGATAAATAAAAACATCACTACCAAACTGCAATATGGGTATTATCATTACGATGAACCGAGTCTGCTCGGGGTCAATGATTACAATGCCCATTCTGTCTTCGCCGTTTTGACCTGCCGCCTCCCTTAGCTTCCCTCTCGAATCCTTACAAAACTGTAATGGTCTGGTAAGCCTCCGGTTAACCCCGAGTGGCATCTTGGTTCCGTAACAGAAAAGGATTTTGAGATATGCGAAAATACATCAGACAACTTAAAACCCGCTACGTTTATGCATTCATGGCGAGCGCCATGTTGCTCGGCGGCGGCGCGGCGCTGTTCGAAACAGATGCCCTTGCCAAAGACAAAGCGGTTGCTAAAAACGCGCCTGTTCACCTGTCGGTCGATGAAACGCCCGTGCAGCGCGACAAGCAAATGGTCACAAGCTTCGCGACGGTGGTTAAATCCGTCTCGCCGAGCGTCGTGAAGGTCTATACCACCCTCAAGGCGAAGCAGGCTGGTGAAGAAGCGATGAATCCCTTCTTTAACGATCCGATGTTTCGCCGGTTTTTCGGCGATCAATTTGGCGAGCAGGGGAATGGCCGGAAAAATTTTCGGATGCCGAAGCAACAAGGCCTCGGTTCCGGTGTAATCGTTACCAAAGACGGCTATATCCTGACGAATAACCACGTTGTGGAGAATGCCGATGAGGTAAAAGTCCAAGTCGGTGAGCAAGGCGATGAATATACAGCCAAGGTCGTCGGCACGGACCCAAAGACAGATATTGCCGTGATTAAAATTGACGCCAAGGACAAGAGCTTCCCGGCGGTTACCACCGCGAATAGCGAGAAGCTCGAGGTAGGCGACGTTGTGCTGGCGGTGGGGAACCCATTCGGCATCGGCCAGACCGTGACGATGGGTATCGTCAGCGCAACCGGGCGCGCGACGCTTGGGATGGAATATGAAGATTTCATCCAGACGGACGCGGCGATTAATCCTGGCAATTCGGGCGGAGCGCTCGTGGATGCGCAAGGCCGCCTGGTCGGAATCAACACGGCAATTCTGAGCCGCTCGGGAGGAAATCAGGGAATCGGGTTCGCGGTGCCGATCAATCTCGCCCGATACGTGATGGAAAGCCTCATCGAGAATGGTCATGTAATTCGCGGCTACATGGGCGTGAACATCCAGAACATCGATTCTGGTTTGGCTGAAAAATTCGGTCTGAAAGAGAACGAAGGCGCGCTCGTCGCGGAAGTGACCAAAGGCAGTCCTGCCGAGAAGGCGGGGCTGAAGAATGGCGATGTCATCGTCGAGTTCGACGGAAAGCCAGTGCATGACAGCCGCCATTTGAAGTTGCAAGCAGCCCAGACGGCGCCTGGCAAAGAGGTCGCGGTAAAGATTTTGCGCGACGGCAAGTCGAAGAACCTCGAGGTGACTTTGAAAGAGTTTCCTCAGGATCAGCAGCTTGCAAAGGCGGGCTCGGATCATGGCCAGTCACATGATGTCACGGATGGCATTACCGTCGAGGACCTGACCCCGGCAGCACGCAAGCAGTTCGAGATTCCTTCACACGTTAAAGGCGCGTTGGTGACGGCGGTAGATCCGGATTCGGTCGGTTATACCTCCGGGCTGCGCGAAGGAGATGTGATCCTCGAGATCAACCGCAAGGCAGTGAGCGGCGCCGAAGATGCCATCGCTATGACAGAGGACCTCAAAGGCGATGTTCTGCTCCGAATCTGGAGCAAAGGTGGAAGCCGATTCATGGTTCTGAAAGACAACGGCAAAGCCGGATAATTTGGGAACAAGGGGGAGGGAAAAAAGGGTTGGTGCTACGCTGCCTCCCGCGGTCGCGCGCGGGAGGCTTTCTTGCGTACAGAGGGCTGTTCAGGCGAAGATCGCGGGGGATGAGCACGGAACAAGAACGACGAATCGTTTGGGAGGGAAAATATCTCCGGATCCGAATTTGCGGACGATGGGAATACGCCGAGCGCCCGAACTCGCCCGCGGGGATTGTCATCGCCGCGGTTACACCCGAAGGCGAATTATTACTGACCGAGCAATATCGGGTTCCGGTGGGCAAGAACACGATCGAATTGCCGGCCGGTCTCGCGGGCGATGAGCATTACAGCGGTGAAGAGTATGTTGAAGCCGCGAAGAGGGAATTGCGTGAAGAGACGGGCTACGAAGCTGAAGAGTGGGAAGAACTGACCGGTGGGCCACCGAGCGCGGGACTAAGCAACGAAATGGTGGTTTTCTTTCGAGCCCGCGATTTGCGCAAAGTCGGGGAAGGCGGCGGGGATGGTCATGAGAGCATTCGAGTCCATCATGTACCGCTCAAGAATGTAACCGGATGGTTAAAGGAGAAAGAAAAAGAAGGACTCCTCATTGATCCGAAAGTTTTTGTGGGACTATACTTTTGCGAAGCAGCGTAAAGTGCGGAGCTCGATCTCTCCGATGCTGCTGCCTGCTCCCTTTGGCGCCAGAATAATTACTTCACCGTTCGCGGTTGCCAAGAGAAGCTCCTAAAGGCAAGGACGCTTTGCGATCAGGGCGTGTTCACGGCGCGCAGAAACATCCGAGTGGTCCGCGCATTTTGAGTGATGGGCATTTCACTGCTGGAAGTGACGAGGGTTCCGTTGTTCAACATCGACCAATTTGTAAGATCGGTGCTGTAGTCAATTCGGAAGTTCTGTCCGGGGTCTCCGGAAACCTGGAGCAATAACTCGGACGTGGAGGCTCGCCGAAAGGAAAGGGTAAGCGCTTTGTTACTAATGGGAGCAAGGGAGGGACCGCCTAGGAAAATGCCATTCAGCACCGCATTCGGGCCGGTCTGCTTCTGAAGGGTAATGCGGACGGCGCCAGTGATTTGATAAACCAGGTATTTGCCAGCACCAAACCCTGTAACCTCCCGCATATCTAATAAAATTCCGGTCGCCACGTCCCGAACTGTAACCTTCTCGCTCCGGCCGAGGCCGTCCCAGTCCAGAACGTAAAAAGCTGCTTTGCCAGACGAGCTGGAATCGGGGGTTATATCTAGAGAGATTTCGTCGCCGTACCACGTAGAAGCAATCCGATTGATTGAGTTATTAGTCACGTTGGCGGCGCGATTATCGCTAGAGGACGCTTCCCAGGTATATTCCTGGTAACCACTCAAGCTTGCATGAACTGAAGCCGGGAAGGCGGGTGATGTGGCCGCGAGCCAGAATCCTTCGCTCCCAAACTTCAGTGGCCAGGAACCGCTGGTGTTTTCATCTAGTTCAATGAATTGAGCGGATGCTTGCGCGATCGGAGCCGAAGGAGTCACCGCGCGCACTTCGGTGGAATATCCGGAAGCTCCGGCGTCGTTGAACGCGCGAACTCGATAGTAATATTCGGTAGAAGCAGACAATCCATCATTACTGAAGCCCGTGCTATTTGCACCTAAGTTTGCCAACTCGCTCCAGGCGCCGTTCGCGCCGCCCTTGCGTTCAACTTTAAATCCTGAGGTATTGCCTGGATTCGACCATTGCAGATCGATCTGAGAAAAGGAGCGAACAAAAGCCTGAAGCGACGGAACACCCGGCGGCTGCTGTAGTACCGAGCCGGTGACAGTTGTGCTGGCAAAAACACCCTGGCTCGGATTATAAAAGGTTCCACTTGGGCTTTGTTCCAGTTTGACCGCGCGCACCATATAGAAATAGGCGCCGTTTCCAGGTGAATCGTTGAAGGAGGTTGAAGTAAGAATGCTCTGGTTGATACGAGTGTAAGGACCCTCCGCGTTTGCGGAACGATAAACATAGTAGCCCAGAATGGAATCAGGCGAGGGCAACCAGACAAGGTGAGCGATTCCTGCATCTGAGCTGATATTCAGATTTGAAGCGGGTTTTACGGGGTAGAGCCGCAAGGTTGGATCGCCGAGCATTGATACGTTGACTTCTCCCTGCCCCTGATCCCAGGGAGCATAAGTTGTATTAGTCAAATTATTCTGGGTAATTTTCAGTCCATAACCGATCGGTTCACCAATTCCCATAGGAAAGTAGAGGTGCTGCGGGAATCCCGAGTAGGCAGCGGCAAGGACATTACCAGACCCGAGGCTGGCGCGGAGAAAGTTGCTTTCGTTATTCCAATCGCCAAAATAACTGCCCATGAACATAGCGAAAACGACTTTCAGGTCGTTGGTGGCAAAGTCATCCGAAGTGGCGACGCCCATTGAGTAATAGTAACTGCCTCCGCCGGTCGCGTATGACCAGAGATAGGTATTCTGGGTGGCGGCCGGCAGAAATCCATCCCAGCCCACTTCTTGAATATTGTTTGCGCCCACCATAGCTGGAAAGTGCCGCCATGCCGTGCCGCTGATTGGGTCCTTGCCCTTATCGGCAAAGTTGTCGCATATCAGAGCGCGCCTTTCATAGGCCATGTTTCCATATCGGTAAACGTGGTTCTTGTTGAAATATTCGCGCAGCAAATCTACTTCCGAGCGAGACCGGGTTTTGTTGGCAAAGCAGGTCATGTTATAGAAATCAATTCGTCCAACCATCAAATCAACGTTGGATGGAATGTCGCTTTGATCGAATTTGCCGTCGCCCGGGATGTTCCAATTATCCTGCCGCTCGGCGGCTTGGGTGTTCACCGTTTCGTCGGTCCACGGACCATCCATCTCTCCGTAAAAGGTATCGGCCGGCCAGGCGCCGCGATGATTTTCATGGCCATCTGGAGCGATATTGCCGGAGTACGCCACCGGGACGTGGCCGATGAGCATGACCGCGGTGGTCCCGGCGCGGTCACTATCATAAATCGATTTGATCGTATCTCGCACCGAAACTGGCGAATCATTCATCCACACGCCACGGCGAACGACGATCCAGCCATCGCCCGTCAGGTCCTGAGAAAGCTGTTGGAGTTGCGCGTCGATAGCGCCAGCAATTGAGTTCTCGACGATTAAAATTATTTTGCCACGCGCATCTGGAAACGGCACGCGCACCCCGCTCGAGACATACCCATAACCGATGTTTCCAAGAGAAGTGGTTTTGCTCGTTTGGTATTCGTACTTCGTCCCGATAGCGACGTTTCCGTCGCTCCAACTTGTGACGTCGCCTCCCAGATCGGCCAACGGCTGCCAAGCTGAATCCGCCGTTCGACGCGATACATGGTAACTCGTCGCCACGGAGTCCGGCACCCAATTCAAAGTGATTCGAGGCGGGTTTTCCTGCACCGTCGCGGAGGTTTGAACAGCAAAATTCTTCGGATCCTTGGCTAAACTGCTTAAAACGATCATTCCCCATGCCCCCAGGACACACCACACCGGCGTTGACCTACGGCGGAAACTTCGCGTCATGCTATCTGGATAATTGATGCTAAGCGCTTCGTCAGTAGGGCGAGGGCACTGTCCGGTAGAACGGCTGCTTGCGCGCATTGCCGTAGGATTTCTCCCTAGTGAAACGGGCAACGCTCGGTATTACTTCTCTTTGATATGTCCGTTCTGAATGAACGGTGCGAACTCGGCATGCAGATGAGGAGGGATGCGAGCTTTAAAACGGGCTGTTTCGCCGTCGTAATTGCGTTCCACGACCTGGGCGACGTTGTGCAACCGGGCGATCACCTCCGACGCGTCGTGAGGAACGTTCAGTTCAACGAAGTCGCGGATGGGCCGAAGTTCCGAGCTGAGAGCGTCCATCAAGTGCGGAACGCCTTGTCCAGTTTTTGCGGAAATCGCCACCGAGGGGTGGTGCAATTGCAGGAAACGCTCGACAGCATTTGAATCCGCCAGATCAATTTTGTTGAATATCATCAAGGTCGGCTTTCCCGCGGCGCCGATTTCATGGAGCACAGTGTTGACCGAATCGATTTGGCGGTCTGCGTGCGGGTGGCTGGCGTCAATGACATGCAACAGGAGATCAGCCTGCACTACTTCTTCAAGCGTCGCTTTGAACGCTTCAACTAAATCGTGTGGCAGTTTGCGAATAAAACCGACGGTGTCGCTGAGCAAAACATTTTGATTCGTTGGCAGACGCAAGCGCCGCGTGGTGGGATCGAGGGTCGCGAACAACCGATTCTCCGCCAGCACGCCAGCACCAGTCAGCGTATTGAGCAATGTGGACTTGCCGGCATTGGTATAGCCGACAATTGAAGCGAGCGGCCAGTTGCTGCGCTGCCGGCCATAACGTTGGGTGGTGCGCTGGCGCCGAACGATTTCGAGTTCTTCGCGAATTTTGTCGATCCGCTCCTGCACTTTTCGGCGGTCGGCTTCGAGCTGGGTTTCACCTTCACCGCCGCGCATACCGATGCCGCCCTTTTGACGCGAAAGATGCGTCCAATAGCGGGTGAGGCGGGGCAGCAAATGTTCGAGCAGCGCGAGTTCCACTTGCAGCTTTCCTTCCCGGGTCCGGGCGCGTTGGGCGAAAATATCGAGAATCAGAGAGGTGCGGTCCAGAATCTTGCACTCGAAAACCTTCTCAAGGGTTCGGCTTTGGGCGCCGGACAACTCGTCGTCAAAGATCACCGTATCAACTTCGTTTTCCTTGCACCATTCGGCGAATTCCTTTGCCTTTCCTGAACCGATATAGGTTCCTGCCACTGGCGTTTCGAGCTTTTGCGTTCCGGACCCAACCACGATTCCACCGGCAGTGACCGCGAGCTCTTTCAATTCATCCAGAGAGTCATGCACATCCCAGCGGGACCGTCCCTTCAATTCAATGCCTATGAGGAAAACCCGTTCCGTCTTTTTGCTGGCCGTCTCGACTAATGCTTTCAATGCGTTATCCGGAATATAGGAGCGGTGGCCATTCGGGCAAGTGCTCTCATTGAAGGAAAACGCGCGTTGATTAGTGAATCTCTTCGGCGGTCTTCACAGTCAGCCACTCGGCCGCTTCAGCCGGAATTTTGTCACTCTGCCCAGTAAAGACATGGAGTTTTTCGTGATTTTTCTCGTAGGCGGCGCGAATCGGTTCGGCAATCTCGCCGCTTTCGCCTGCGAGCCATAGTTCGTCGGGCGCTCCCAAGGCGATTATGCCGGGCAAATCGTCGTATTTGGCTCCTCCGGGAAGAAAGGACGGGCTGCGAATATCCAGGACTTTTCCAAAACGAAATCCATCCGTGTCAATCACCGTTCGGTTCGCTACGCCGGGCGCCAAAGCGCGCGCAACCGCCACGATTGGCCCCGCCCCACCAATTCCAACGATTTGCAAGCGTTCGGATTGTTTTTGTCGAGCATCGTGTGTCCGCACGAATTTTAAAATGCTCAGGACGTCGTGGACGCGCTGGGCAAAAACTGTGTAGTTATAGCCGTATGTATAGGCGGCGGCCTCCCTGGGATTTTTTACTTTTGGCGTGGTCGTAAGCGTCGTGTCATCTTTCAGGAATTCGCCTTGATACAACAGGTCCGCGCCGATAATCGATTTTCCCGCGGAAAGCAGTTTCATTATTTCCGGCTTTACGTTATCCATTGATTCAAACAGGCCGCTTTTGCCAGTTTCATCAATCCAGACCACCGTTTCGGCGCTCCATTTTCCGGCGCGAGGTTGCAGTATGACCGCCGGTATTTCTTCACTGTGCGTTTTGTTTTTGATTAACCCGCTCAGGACAATGTAATCGCCGCGGTCCACCTGCTTTTTTAATTCCCATTCCAATTCGCCTGCTTCCGAGAAATCCCGGCCGATTATGACTTCCAAAGCAACGCGCATCTTTTTTTGATAATCTTCCGACGATTGCTCCCAAGCGCGGATTTGTTTTTGCGCATCGTCGGTGAGCCAATGGAGAAGCTGGCGCTCGAAATCGGGTCCGGCGGGTGGCTGCGGATGTTCGCTGTCCCAAACGGTGAGTTGCTCGCGAGTAAATGGTTCATAATCCCGTTCAATCACCGGGTCTTTAAAGCCCAATTTGAAATGCCGATTGAGCCATGTATAAAAAGCGGACCGCGACACCGCATTGTAGTTGTGCGGGAAATGTTCGCCGCGATTGAGCATCACGTTATTGGGCGCGCCCAGGAAGGTGTAGAGTTGTTTCAGTTCCGGGAATCCTTTCGTGGACATTTCTTTCGTCCAATCATTGGCGCAGGTCATTCCTTGCGGCTTCGGAGCGAACAAGCCGGCGAATTCGATATTTCCAGTATCCACCCGAAGCAACGAGGCATTCTCACAGGTGCATCCTCCCTGCATCGCGGTGCTGACCATCACGGCCGGGAAGGAAAGCTTCACGCGAGGATCGATCGCGGCGAGCAGCATCGTTTGGGTGCCGCCTCCGCTCGCACCGGTGATCGCGATCCGATCGGGATCGACTTCGGGAAGACTTAGCAGAAAATCAAGGGAACGAATCGAGTTCAGCGTTTGCAAACCCATCACGCTTTGCAGATGCGCCTCCGCTTGCGGACTGAACAAACCCCAGTTTTCGGCCGAGTTCATTTCCGGCCGCTGCTTGGCGAATCCGTGGACGAGTTGCGCGGAAAGCTGGTTGGCGTCTGAGTTCCCCAGCATGTCCCATTGCCAAACGATGCAGCCCATGCGCGCCAGTTGCACGCACATCGATTGGAATCTGCTTCTGCCGCCTTGTTCAAAGCGCTCCTGACCGGTGGCGATTTCCTGCCGCAGTTCCTGCTCGCCCGATTCAGTGAGCCGCGCGTCGGCCCAATGTCCGTGGGCGAAAAGCACCGCCGGCATTTTCCCTTTTGGGTTGCGTGGGCGATAAAGGTTGCCGGTCACAAAGAATCCAGGAACGCTTTCGAAATATACTTTTTCCACGACGTAATCGTCGCGCTCGGTGCGTCCGTAAATCACCGGGTTGAGCGGCGTTTTCGAAGGCATCGGCCATAATCCCTGCGAGACCAGGATTTGCTGGCGCACGCGCTCGGCGCGTTTGGCCCAGACTTCTTTGGAAGTTGGTGGAGTGAATGGAAAGTAGCCGTCCAGGTCTTTCAGTTCATGGAGCCGAACGTCTTCAGGAAGCTGGCCGGGAGGAAGAACTCGCGGACCGAAGGCCAGGGCCTCTCCGGAGAGAACGATGAAGGATACAATGATTGCGAAGCATGCGAAACGCGGTTTGCGCAAAATCGAGGTGAGCATGGCGCAAGTCTTACCGTTGCGGCGGCTGAAGTGAAATCAAAAACCTGCGCCGGCACCTATGGCGTGTGCAGTGGGTGATTCTTAACCCAGGCCAAAGCACCGGGCATGTCGCCAAAGCGGCCTTCTAGTTGCGCCTGATATGCGGCGTTCAATATCTCACCCAATTGCGGACCGGCGGAAAATCCCAGTTCCAAAAGGTGCCGGCCCAAGAGGATTGGCGCCGGCGCAGCCTGGCGGACATTTAATTCCTCCGCTTTCGCGGTAATGGCGCGCACCGTTTCAGGAATGACGCGCGGCAGTGGCGGGCGTCCCATTGCGTCAGCCGTCATCACGAGCAACAGGCCGGAAATATTCTCTGGTTCGAGGCGCTTCGCGAGGCGGCGGATCGCACGGTCAGTCACATTTTCGTAGTAAGCCATGTGGTTCACCACTAACGGAATAATCCGGTCACGCACTCGCAACGGAGCATTGATCCGCTCCAGAAATCTTTCCGCGAGGGAACCGCTCAAACATTCGTGGCCGGGCGAGACGATACGGGGCACTCCATTTTTGATGGCGGTGCTGGTCGTGCCGGCTTTGCCGAAATCATGGGTGAGCGTCGCGAGCATATAAACGATCCGCGATTCCGCGGGCGCGCTTCTCCACCCCTCTAACTTTGCCAACGCGTCGCAGCAGTGCATCGTATGCGTGTAAACATCGCCCTCTGGATGCCACTCTGGGTCTTGTGGCACACCGCGCAATGCCGCGAGTTCAGGAAAATGCTCGATCCATCTTGTCTCGGCGAGGAATTTGATGCCGAGCGACGGAGTGACACTTTTCTCGGCCCACTTGAACCATTCTTCACGGACGCGTTCGCGCGCGAGTTCGCGATACGAGTCTCTGATCGATTGCGCCATCTCGATGGTTTGGGGCGCGGCCGTCAGATTAAAGCGCGCGGCGAATTGCATTCCGCGCAAGACGCGCAAAGGGTCTTCTGGAAAGGCTGCGCCGGTGTGACGCAGAATCTGTTCCCGCAAGTCGCGCTCGCCGCCAAAAAAATCGATCAGCCGTCCATCCCGCACGTCGAACATCATCGAGTTAATTGTATAGTCGCGCCGGGCGGCGGCTTCTTCGAGGCTCAACGCCGGATCAAACGCGACGGCAAATCCCTTGTGCCCGGCGCTCACTTTGGAATCGCGGCGCGGAATGCTGAAGTCGTAGGCGTTGCGTACGGCCGTGGTGAGTTTGACCACGCCAAAGGAGCGGCCCACCAGATCGACTTTGCCCGAGCGTTTAAGGGACGCTGCTAACTCCTCATAGTCCAAGCCAAAAACTTCGATGTCAAAATCCTTATTGCCGATGCCAAGCAGTGCATCGCGCACACAACCGCCGACCAGGTACGAGCGCTTAAGTTCGGGAGTGCTCCGAAGGATTTCCGCGAGGTCCTGTGGAATGTCGAGTTTCAAACGGCGCTCTCATAATCTAGCTCAAGATTCAGGGGAGGAGCACAATTTTTCCGTAAGCGCCCGGAGCCAAAACTTCCTGATGAGCCTGCGGCGCCTGGGCCAGCGGAAGTTCTTTTCCGATGACTGGACGAAGCGTTCCGTTGGAGAGCCCGGCGTAAAGCGCCGCGTGAATGCTTTTAATCTCCGGGGGCGTTGCGTTGAAGAGGGTCATCCCGAGGATCGCCGCGTCCCGGCCCATCGTATCGCGGGGATTAATTTCGACAGAGCCACGGCTTCCGATGACCACCACTCGCCCGAATTTCGCGAGCAACGAAAGGTCTTTGCCCAGGTTTACGTTCGCGAGCATTTCGAGAATGATATCGACGCCACGGTTTTGGGTCGCTCGCATCAATTGCTCCGGAAAATTCCCAGCTTGATGATCCAGCGCATGATGCGCGCCGTTTTTCAGAACGAGGTCTCGACCTTGTTCGGTGCCGGAAGTGCCAATGACGATAAGTCCAGCGGCGCGGGCGAGCTGCACTGCTGCCGTTCCGACCCCACCACTCGCGCCATGGACGAGGACTATTTCTCCTGGCTGCGCTTTCGCACGATGAAAAAGCGCTCGGTAAGCGGTGGCATAAGGCACTCCAAGAGCTGCGCCTTGCGAGAGTGAGATATTCGGAGGAAGTGGGAAAACGGAATTAGAATCGCAGAGCGCGAACTCCGCATAAGTGCCGCTGATCGCCGCGCTCGTGTAAACCCGGTCTCCATGTTTCAATTCCATGGCGTCCGAACCCAACTCTTCGACCGTTCCGGCACAATCGAATCCGGGAGTATAGGGAAGCTTCGCGTTTGGATAGGCGCCGGTCCGGAGATATGTATCCACTGGATTAACGCCTGCGGCGGCCACGCGGACCAATACTTGCCCATGAACAGGTTTCGGACGCGGAATCTCCGCCAGTTTCAGAACTTCCGGTCCGCCATGTTCGGTCACCCAAATCGCTCGCATGGGGTGTGTTGTAAGAAATGAAGGACGTGCTGTCCAGCGCGCGAGTCGAGCCAGCGCTGAGGCAATTACGGCATCGGGAAGGGCCTTAAGCCACTTCGACTTGAGAGACTACCTTGATTCTTCTTCTGACCGGAAATAACGCTCCGACACGTGTCCCAATAGAATCAAAGCGAGGAAAAGGTTATTTTTTCTTCAGGCAATTGGGAAGAATCCCAGGGAAGAATCCCAGCCGAAATCGGAATGACGGCGGTTTTTCGTGTGATGCGAGCCGCCTATTTCCTTTTTATGGAGGGGCGTCCGAAGGGCTTAGCCGATCAGAACGTAAAAATCATTTGCGGCGAGCTTGGACTCACCTGCCGGACGCTCAGCGCACGATCAACCTTATTTTGACTTGGCAGCAGCAAGCTTGGCGAGATGCCATAATAGCTCTTGAAATCTCGGGAGAAGTGGGACATTTGCTTGTAGCCCGTGTCGAAGGCGACTTCCTTGACGGCTTTCCCGAGCAGAAGACCTTGATACGCCTGCTTCAAGCGAAGATCGCGAAGCCACTTGCTCACAGTACAGCCGTAATGTTTCTGGAAATGGCGTTCCAGCGTGCGAAGTGAAATCTGGCATAAAGACGCCAACTCACTTGGACGAAACCCAGACTCCTGAGCGAGCGTCTCCCATTCTTGGACAAATTGTAATCGACTACTCATGCCTTTTGACTTGGTGCTAACAACAACAACAATAAAAAGAGGCGAAACATTTAGAGTTCGAAAGATTTATTGTCAAGCGACATTCTCACCAATGATTCGGTTATTAACGGGCCGACTTGAGAAAAAAATTGAAAACAAGGCGAACGGGCCTTACAACGCTTGCATGGCTGTGACGCGTCCTCGACGAGCGAAGGGTTTCACCTTCCTTCAGCTCTTCGCAATTTGTTCGCTGCTAATGCTGGCGCTGACGGGGTGTAATTCGACTCATCCGCGCGGGATGAGTCCCGCTGATTTGCAGCCGACCCTGCTGCTGCTCACGCCGGGCGATGTTCTCGACATTAAGTTTCCCGGTGCATCTAATCTTAGCGGCCAATTTAAAATCGGGCCGGAAGGCTATTTAAGCATGCCGCTCATCGGCCAGGTCGAGGCGGTTGGGAAAACCGCGCAGGAGCTTCAAGATCAGTTGGTTAAGTTGTATGAGCCGCAGTTGAAGGATAAGGAAATCGTCGTCACCCTGGCCCAATCGGCAAACGTCGTCTATGTCACTGGAGCCGTGCTGCGCCCTGGACGCGTTCAAATGGATCGCCCTTTAACGGCGCTCGATGCCATTATGGAATCGGGAGGCTTCAATTTGGACCAGGCGAACATGAAAAAGGTGACAGTCATTAGGTATGAGGGTGACCAAAATACGGTTTTTCAGTTGAATTTCGCCCCATTGCTTTCTGGCGGGCCGGTTTCGCCATTTTACTTGCGGCCTAAAGATATCGTCCATGTGCCGCAGAAAGTGCAATGGTTTTAATCCTCAACACCCCGGAGTTTCGAGGGTGCGGCGTCGAAAAAAAACCGGCAGAAGCAAAGCCATGCGATCCCCGCAGCCATTCCGCCGAGAACATCTCCCACAAAATGCGCGCCCAGATAGAGTCTGCTAAACCCTACGGTGACAATCGCGGCGAGTGACGCAATACCGATTGCGGCTTTCAGCAGAGGTTTCGAGAGCCGTGTCACCGAGAGCAAAAATATAAAGCCGAAGAGTACCGTTGCCCCCGTGGTGTGTCCGCTCGGAAAGCTGTAGGTCGTGAATTGCAGCGCGGCGTTCTCGAAGTGTGGCCGCGGCCGCTGGAAAACCAGCTTGAGGAATTCGTTTAGAAGAGTCGCGCCGGTAACGGTGGCGAGTGTTTCAAACGCCAATGCGGCGCATCCGCGCTGGTAAAGCCACGTTCCCAGAATTCCGGCGGATGCCAGAACGAACCAGGTCGCACCGAAGTTCGTTACAATGCTCATCAGGAACACACCTTGCTGGGAAATCCTTTGATGCAATGCGTCAGACAAACGAGCATCGAGGGAAGACATGGCGGATTTGCTCAGCACGAGACTCGCGATCATCGTGAATGCGGCCATGGCGGCAATACCGGAGATTGCATAGGCTTTGTGCAACTTCGCCGATTGCGAATTCGATTTGGCGTTGTTCGAGTTGTAAAGATCCAACGCTAAACGCTTGATTCAAGAACGAGTTTTCGCAATAAGAAATCGTCTTCAATTGTCTCGTGCCGAACGTTGTTATGGTCGCTGAATGGCTGGTGTTCCTGCTCTTAATTGCTGGCGGGGCGGGCCTTTTTTTTGGCCAGCGGAGGGGCCGAGGGATCATGGCGGGAACCGTTTTGTCCGTCATGGTTGCTATTTCCGGGGCGTTGATTTGGGCGAACCAACTCCACCATAAATCAAAATCGCGAGCGCAACTTTCGGTTCCGCATGAAGGACGGCCCGAGGAATTCGCTGGCTCCGATTCATGCCGGGCGTGCCATCCAAGCCAGTACCAATCGTGGCATCGCTCGTTCCATCGCACTATGACGCAGGTGGCTTCACCTGAAGCGGTGCGCGCGCCGTTCGGAAACATTACCCTCGAACTTGAGGGCGAAACGTACCGGTTGGAAAAACGCGGCGACGAGTTCTGGGTGGAAATGCCTGATCCGGATGCAACTTTGGGGTTTACCACCGCCACGAACAATGTGCGATCTGGCCCGCGCGCTAAACAACGAGTTTGGCGGCGTCTTTCCATGGTGACCGGTTCGCACCATATGCAAGCGTACTGGGTCGATAACAAGCATGGGAACCAGCAGTTCAGTTTTCCGTTTACCTATCTCTTCGAGCAGGAAAGATGGGTGCCGCGGCAAAGTGTTTTCATTCGGAATCCCAACGGCCCAGCTTGGGCGCAAATTTGGAATGTCGGCTGCATCAATTGTCATTCGACGGCGGGCCAGCCCGTCAGCGAATCACCGGACCTTCCGGGGTTCGATACGCGCGTGGCGGAATTGGGAATTTCGTGTGAGGCCTGCCACGGTCCGGCCGGACAGCACGCCCGCGAAAATTCTAATCCGCTTCGGCGTTACGGCGAGCACCTCGCCGGGCGAGGGGACCCGGAGATTGTGAATCCGGCGCGGCTGTCCACGAAACGCAGCTCGGAAGTTTGTGGTCGCTGCCATAGCGTGCATGCATCGTTAGATCACTCGGACTGGCTCAAAGAAGGTGAACCATACCGTCCCGGTGATGAGTTGGAGAAAAAGCTTCACGTTCTTCGCACCTCACGGTCCAAAGAATTCCGCCAGAGTCACTTTTGGAGCGACGGCATGATTCGGGTTTCAGGCCGGGAATACAATGGATTGATCCGAAGTCCCTGCTTTGTTCGAGGAGAGATGTCGTGTCTCTCGTGCCATTCGATGCACGAGAGCGAGCCGGCCAATCAATTGGCGCATGGAATGGAAAGCAACCACGCGTGTGCGGGATGTCATGAGAAGATCAGTCGCGATGTTGAATCGCACACGCATCACTTGGCGAGTTCGACCGGAAGCCTTTGTTACAATTGCCACATGCCCTACACCACCTATGGATTGGTCAAAGCGCTTCGCAGCCATGAAATCAGCAGCCCAAACGTTAAGTCGAGCACCCAGACTGGGCGGCCGAACGCGTGCAATCTTTGCCACCTTGATAAAAGCTTGAAATGGGCCGGCCGAAAGCTTGCCGACTGGTACCAGCAGCCAAGCGAACGCCTGGGTGAAATCGAGAACTCCACCTCGGCGGCGATACTCTGGGCATTGGAAGGCGACGCCGGTCAGAGGGCGCTGATCGCCTGGCACTTCGGTTGGGAGCCAGCGCGCAAAGCTTCCGGCGACGATTGGTTTGCGCCCTATCTGGCGCTTCTGACGCAAGATGAATATCCGGCCGTTCGATATATTGCGGGCCGCTCCTTAAAACGACTGCCGGACTTTGCCGGGCTGGAATACGATTACCTCAACGTCCAAAAATTAGAGACCACTGCCGCGACGGTTTTCAACCAATGGTCAAGGCTGGGCAGCCATCGATTCCGCGCGGGCAATGAAACCTTGCTGTTCGATCAACGCGGAGATTTGCAGGCACAGCGCGTGCGTGAGTTGCTCAAGGCGCAGAACAAACGAGTGATGGAGCTCGACGAATGAAAACCCGGAATCATCCCGGGCCGAGAGCCGCCGCTGCAGACCCGCAGGGCGGGAGTGGCGAATCCGATTTGCCGCGGAGGCACCAGGTTTTTGGCTGGTGGGCATTGCTCGTTTTTTTAACGCTTGGACTTGTTCTTGAATCACTGCATGGCTTCAAGGTGCCAGCGTATGTGCGCGTTTCCAACGAAACACGGCGGTTAATGTGGACGCTGGGTCATGCGCATGGAACGCTGCTGGCGCTGGTTAATCTCGCGTTCGCATCCGGGCTTCAGGCTGCCGCGGGTTGGCAGCGGCAATCTAAAGTTTTTGCTTCGAATACGCTTATTGTTGCATCTATTTTTATGCCCGCGGGTTTTCTTCTGGGCGGCGCATTCATTTACAGCGGAGACCCTGGATTGGGAATTCTTCTCGTGCCTTTAGGAGGGATTTTACTTTTCACGACGGTGCTTTTGACGGCCTTGGCGGTGACCCGTTCGACTCATAAGCCTTAGATTATTTATGGCGCGCTCGGCGTCGCATGATCCAGAAAAACGCCGCTGGCCAGCGGCGAAGTGCCTGTTCCGGTCAAGCGTAACGACGTCGAGCCTTTAACATCGAAGGCCACGTAGATTCCGTTGGCGAAGTTTGTCAGGGAATATTTTGTCACCTGCTGGTTATTCGTATCAAGAACCTCCAGCAATTGAGGGATGCCGCGATTCTGGAAGTCGAGGCAATAGACGGCGACTTGATGCACCTGACCATCGGTGAAGGGCAGGTTGATGTGATAGCTGTTTTGGGTGCTCAGCCAGGTCGCTGCCACGCGCCATGGCTGAATGGTTGATTTGAGCGCCAGCGTGTTGAAACTCGGATTCTGCCAAATTGAAACCGCTGCATCCGCGACCGCAGTCAGTCCCCAGCCACTCGGCCAGCGGTTCCCGTCCGCCGCGAGGGAAAACCCATCTGCGCCGAAGGTTGGTTGCCAATCGCCCGCATGCGAACTGTCCACGAAAGCCACACGCGCTTTGATGCTGTGCATCTGGGAAGTTACGATGTCCAGCGCGGGAACTGTCAGGAATTTGTCTTCATAAAGTTCGCAAAGCTGCTGCTGCGTATTCACCGCCTCGAGGTAAAACTGCAACGACTGATTCGGCCAAAAACCTGTTAGCACTGCGTTCGTCTGAATTCCCGTGTCGATCCGCTGCCAGGGGTTGGTGGAGTTGACGTTACGATAGTAAAAATGATACGCCGCGAGATTGCTCGCTTGCGCGGCGTCCCAGCTAATGGTGATGACGGGGGGCGGTGTGGTGTAAGTGATAAGATTTGACGGATCGCTCTCCGCTCCCTCGTTAAAAGCCGTTGCGTAGAAATAGTAGATGCTACCGGCGCCCAGATTAGTAAGCGCAATAGTACTTTCTGTGGTCGTAGCGACCAGCCTCTCATTGAGGTTGCTGCGCCCGTAATAAAGATTGTATCCGAGAATATTGGTATCCGGCACCGGATACCATGCCACCCGAACACTGCTCGCTGTAACCGCGGTTACGAGTCCGCTCCCAAACGCCACACATAACATTCTGACCACTGCCCGCCGGACAAAACCATTAGCTCCGGCGCACGCGAAACACCGATTCGCCCACGACATATCTTCTGCCTTTCCTTCTTATCCAGAGCGCCTGAGTGCCGGGAGATGGCTCGGCGCTGTGTTGCCTTGCGAAAAATCTATCCGTCGAGGAGCGACAGGCAATGGTTCCAGCGGCTGAGAATTGCCTGAAACGTGGCGGCGAAGTCCCCGAACCCGCAAAAGACATTTCCAGCGGTGCAGGTCAGACTTTTCTCGCCTTGCGTAGATCGGACGCCAATCCCGGCGAGCGTTGTATTTGCGCGGGCGAAGAAGTAGGATCGACGCATTCAAACGCGTTTACAGATTGGAAGTCAACGGACTGCCCAAGCCTTTACGTTGATCGAATTGCTGGTGGTGATCGCGATCATCGCGATTCTCGCGGCGATGCTTCTTCCGGCGCTGGCCCGCGCTAAACAAAAAGCGCGGCAAACCAGTTGCCTTTCAAACCTTCGGCAGATTGGTTTCGCTTTTTCTCTTTATCTTGCGGATTCAGACGATCATTTCCCCGACCGCCGCGATTTAAAACAATCTCTTGGCTATTTGCCGTGGTCTGATTGGCCCAAATCCGATCCGCGCGGCGGCTGGGCGGGCAATATCTTTACCAACGAACTTTCTTCGGCTGACATTTGGTCCTGCCCTTCAGTATTGCAATCACCGATGGGGAACGCGATTCAAGTGGTACAGTCGACGACTCTGGCGACAAACGCACCGAAGACGCGTTATTGGCTTTGGCGTTTCGACCGCCCGGACGAACCGGTGGATAAAGAGAATTTCTGGGGAAAATCGATCAATCAATGTGTAATTGATCTCGTGGCCGCCAACGATCCGATTGTCGGAAACCCCTCTGGACCGAGCGATGTTGAATTAGCGGTGGACCCTTATTTTCCTGCCACGATTCCCGCGGTTGCTCAAGACCTCAAAGGGTTGGCGGCACATCCCAAGGGGCGAAACCGCCTATTTATGGATGGCCACGTCGCTTACTTGAAAGATGCGCGGCTGAAGTGAATGGTCGGTGATTACCGCTTGCGACGTCGCGCTGGGCCGAAGTAGTAGCCGCCGGAAAGCCGGACTCCGATCATGCGGCGGTCGCGTTGAGAACGCTGATCTTTTTCTTCATCAAACAGCGCGGTGTACTGGTAATTAAAACCTTCGAGTTTCACGCGCTCAATCTTCTTTCCGATAAAACGCTCGATCGCCATGACATGCTTTGAATCTTCCGCGGTCATTAGCGTAAATGCGTCTCCGCTGGCTTCAGCGCGCCCGGTTCGACCAATGCGATGGACGTAATCCTGGGCGTGCTGCGGGACATCGAAATTAATCACGTGACTGACGTCTTCAATATCCAACCCCCTCGCCGCAATGTCCGTCGCGACGAGCACTTCGTATTTGCCGCTGCGGAACCCCTTCAATGCTTCCTCGCGCTCGCGTTGCGTCCGGTTTGAATGGATGACCGCGACGGAGTGCTGATTTTTTTTCAGCAGGCGGCACACCTTGTCCGCGCCGTATTTCGTCCGGCAGAAAACGATGACGGATTCGTAGTGAACCTGTTCGAGAAGCGCGCGGAGGAGGTCGGTTTTCTGATCTTGAGCCACGGCGTAGATGACATGCTTGACGAGTTCCGCTGGGGCGCGGCGCGCACCGATTTCAATCGTCGTCGGTTCGTGCATTGCCCATTTGATCAACGAGTCGATTTCTGGCGGGATGGTTGCCGAAAAGAGGGAGGTATGGCGTTTGCGCGGGCAGCGCTGCACGATCTTGCGAACGTCCGGCAGGAATCCCATGTCCAGCATGCGATCGGCCTCATCAAGCACGAGATACTGCACGCGATCCAGACGGACCGTTCCGCGTTCCATGTGGTCGAGAAGACGTCCCGGCGTCGCGACGAGGATATCAACGCCTTGCTTCAGGTGTTGCATTTGCAATCCATAGCCTACTCCGCCGTAAACGACGGAAACGCGCATGTTGGTGAATTTCGCAAACACATTCAGCGCTTCATTCACCTGCGAGGCAAGTTCGCGCGTCGGTTCGAGGATCAATGCGCGGGGTCCGTGCGGCTGGTGAGTTCCCAGCTTTGAAATAATTGGCAAAGCGAAAGCGGCAGTTTTGCCCGTGCCGGTTTGGGCACTGCCAATGACATCTTTATCGGCGAGTATTGGAGGGATGGCCTGTGCCTGAATAGGGGTGGGCTGGGTATATCCCATTTCCGATACTGCTTTACTCACCGCCTCCGAAAGGCCCAGTTGTGCAAAAGGCATGAGTTAATCTACTAGAAGCCTCGTCAGGTTTAAAGACTTGTTATCCAATTAACTTCGGCGCCTGTTTTTCAACTCATTCTTTGATTTTAGAATCATTTCCGCCGCTGCTTGTCCTGAGGCGATCGCCCCGTGAACGGTACCCTGCTCTCCGGGCGGCGCGTAAAGCTCGCCTGCGAAAAAGAGCGTGTAGCGCGCGGGCAGTCCTGCGCGATGAACCGCGGCGCCGGACTCAACCGGTGTGTAGGTATATGCCCCTCGTGAGTATGGATCGGTTCGCCAATCGTGAAAGAATGCTTCAATTAATAAAGCGCGCACTGCTTGAACGGACACTCCGAAAATATGCGCAACTTCTGAGACAGCGCGGCGGACAATCGTCGGTCCCGGAAATCGTGCCAGCGCGTCGGCTTCGGGACCGCCTGCCCATGCCACCACGGCTGGCGTGTTGCGGTTCATCCAGAGAGTGGGAAACGGTTGTCCATGCGCATGCACAAAACCAAATAGCTTCCGTGGCCAAAACCTCTCCTTGAACAAAAGCGTCACCTTGCAAACATTCCCCATACGAAGCTTTTTCAGGATTCTTTGTTTGGCGGATAGCGGCGGATCAAAACGGATCGCGCCACGCTCGGAGATTTTGGCTTTTAGAACACCCAATGGAACCGTGATGAGCGCGCGGTCCACCGAAAAGTAAGCGTCGCCACTTTGGATGATCACTCGATATTTCTTCCATTCGACGCGTTGGACTTCCGTTGAAAACTTGAATTGCACGCCGCGCGAACGTAATCGTCCGACGAATTCTTCGATGATTTCGCCATAACCACGGCGTGGGCGGAATTGTTTTTCGCCTTCGGTCTCTTCAGCGGATTCTTCCGCCTCTTCGAGAGATTTGACGCTAACTTGGCCCGGGTCGGCGGCATGAAACCCCTCAACGTAGTCCAGCGCGATCGCGCGCAGGTTCCCTGGTAGTTCAGGCGCATCGCGTAAAAATCCGCAGAAAGTTCGGTCCTTCTTTTGTTCGCGAGTCCTCTCCAGCACCCGGCTCAAATCCTGCCAAAAAAATTTGTTCTCGCGTAATTGTCCATCCACGAAGAGCCAATGTCGGTCTGGAAATTCAGACGGTTTTTTAAATGCGCGAAGATTTTTGAAAAGTTTCCATGTTTGATTTTTCCGCCCGTGAATGAATTCAGCGCCCAGTTCGATGGTGGTCCGGCGGAAACGCACGGTGGTGGCTCGTCCACCAGCATGATCGCGCGCCTCAAAAACCGTAACATCGCATCCTTCTTCCGCCAAAATGTTAGCGGCGCTCAACCCCGCGACACCCGCACCGATCACCCCCACCTTCATTCAAGTAAAATTTAGGATGGTGAAACATCCGCAAAGACGCGGTATTTTTTTAAATTAAGATAAACCTTATCGCCTTTGTTCGGCTCGAGCTCGCGGCTGTGGTCGCTCGGGATTTCCACTTCGAACAGAGTTCCGTCATCGACCCGCTTCAATTCCAAATAGACAATTGGTCCGGCCAGATTGACGCGTTTAACGATTGTCTCGACGTGCGCGCACCCATTTGGAATTGAGGTAACGGAGACGTCCTGCGGCCGGGCGAAAACGGTTACTGAAGCGTCGAGATTCTTCTCGATTGCCGGATCCGCGAACGAACGGCTCCCGAGCTGCAGCGCCCCTTTCGCGACGCTCGCCTGAAGCATCACGGCGCGGCCGAGAAAGCCGAAAACGAACGGATTGACTGGCGAATCATAGACGTCATCCGGCGTGCCTACCTGTTCAATTTTGCCCTGATTCATCACGACGACGCGATCTGCTACTTCGAGCGCTTCGTCCTGGTCGTGCGTTACAAAAATGCTGGTGACATGAATCTCATCATGCAGGCGGCGAATCCATTTGCGCAGTTCTTTGCGGACCTTTGCGTCAAGCGCGCCAAAAGGTTCGTCGAGCAAAAGCACTTTTGGCTCGACCGCAAGCGCTCGAGCCAACGCCACGCGCTGACGCTGCCCTCCCGAGAGCTGGTTCGGGTAACGATCTCCGAGGTCATCCAATTGAATCAGCTTTAGCAGATCGTTGACTTTTTTGCGGATTTGCTCTTCGGATGGCCGGGTGGACCGCCGGCGCACGCGCAAACCGAACGCTATATTCTCAAAAACGGAGAGATGTTTGAAGAGTGCATAGTGTTGAAAAACGAAGCCAATCTCACGCGCGCCCGCGGGCTGAAGAGTAACATCGCTTCCGTGCAGATAAACGCCGCCAGCACCAGGATCGGGGAATTCGAGTCCTCCGATGATTCGCAATAAGGTAGTTTTGCCCGACCCTGATGGCCCAAGCAACGCCAGCAGCTCGCCAGGATTCACGGACAAGTCCACGTTTTGCAACGCGGTGAAACTCCCGAAATGCTTCGTGACGTTTTTTACTTCAACACTCATGCGATCAGACGGGCATTGGGCTTTGTTTTCGGCGTGGTTACGCCGTAGCAGACCTTCTCTCTGATTTCCATTCTATCCAGGTTTTTACCGCCAGCGTCAGAAGCGCAAGCATCGCCAACAAGGACGCAACTGCAAAGGAGGCGGTGAAATTATATTCGTTGTAGAGTATCTCGATGTGGAGCGGCATCGTATTCGTAAGGCCGCGGACATGACCCGAAACAACGGAAACGGCCCCGAACTCGCCCATGGCGCGGGCATTGCAGAGGATCACCCCATAGAGCAATCCCCATTTTATATTTGGAAGGGTCACACGCCAAAAAGTCTGCAGGCCGCTTGCGCCTAGAATCACCGCGGCCTCTTCTTCGCTGCGTCCCTGCGCCTGCATTAGTGGAATGAGTTCACGCGCCACAAATGGAAAGGTCACAAACATCGTCGCGAGAACAATTCCAGGGACCGCGAATATGATATGCACGTCGTGCTCCATTAACCACGGCCCGAACCATCCATGCGCTCCAAACATCAGAACGTAGATCAAACCCGATACAACCGGTGAAACGGAGAATGGCAGGTCAATGAGCGTAATTAGAAGATTTTTTCCGTGGAAATGAAATTTGGCGATAGCCCAGGCAGCCATCACGCCGAATAGAACGTTCAAAGGCACTGCGATGCCTGCGGTCAGTAACGTAAGTTTAATTGCCGAGAATGTGTCGGAATCGGCGAATGATTTGAAATAAGGTCCAAATCCTGACCTCAAGGCATAATAGAAAACGGTCAACAACGGCAGAACAACGAAAAAGCCGAGAAACGCGAGCGCACCAGTAATCAAAGTCCTCCGGACCCACGCGGGTTCTTTCAGCGCCTGATACGTTTTCGGAATATGCGCTTTGGGCGCGATCCGTGGTGATGTTTCCTCGACAATCATATCAGCTCGCAAATCGATGACTGCTCCACCACTGAAGCAAGTTGATGAGTAACAAAAGAACAAATGAAACGACCAGCATCATCACGGCGATTGCCGTGGCTCCCGCATAATCGTATTGCTCGAGTTTCGTGATGATGAGCAATGGTGTGATCTCGGTTTTCATTGGCATGTTGCCCGAAATGAATACCACGGAACCGTACTCGCCAATGGCGCGGGCAAAGGAAAGGGCGAAACCCGTGATCAGCGGCGGCCATAACATCGGCAACAGCACCCGCGTGAAGGTCTGCCAACGCGACGCCCCCAGGGTGGCGGCGGCTTCCTCGAGTTCCCGGTCGAGGTCCAACAGAATCGGTTGAACGGTGCGCACGACAAAAGGCACGCCGATGAATGTGAGAGCGACCCAGATGCCGAGCGGAGTGTACGCGACCTTAACACCAAGTGCGGCGAGAGGTTTCCCGATGAGTCCGTTCGGCGCATAGATCGTAGTGAGCGCGATTCCGGCGACCGCGGTGGGAAGCGCGAATGGAAGGTCCACCAGCGCGTCCACCATTCGTTTGAAGGGAAAGTCATACCGAACCAGAACCCAGGCGACCAGCAACCCGAAAACCAAATTCACGAGCGCGGCCAGGAACGCCGTTCCAAAGGTAAGTCGATACGAGGCGAGGACGCGCGGATCCGTGACCGTTCCCCAGAAATCGCTCCACGACATGCTTGCCGTTTTGAGAAACGTGGCTGAAAGCGGAATCAGCACGATCAAGCTCAAGTAGAAAAGTGTAAAGCCGAACGTTAGTTCGAAACCGGGCAAAACACTTTTTTGGAAGAGCTTCATCAAGTCAGATGCGCATTCAATTCAGGAGTTGATTACGGTTTATAGATTTGGTCGAAAGTCCCGCCATCATTAAAATGGATTTTCTGGGCTTTTTGCCATCCCCCGAACGCCTGGTCAATCGTTACCAAATCGACTTTCGGAAATGTGCTCGCGTATTTCTCGGCCGCTTCTTTGGATCGTGGCCGGTAATAATGTTTGCCGACAATTTCCTGAGCCGCGGGTGTATAAAGGAATTTCAAGTATTCTTCGGCGACCGCGCGCGTCTTCTTCCGGTCCACGACTTTGTCCACGAGTGCAACGGTAGGTTCCGCCAGAATGCTTAAGGAGGGTGTAATAACCTCAAACTTCCCTTGCCCAAGCTCCTTCAGTGCGAGATATGCCTCGTTTTCCCAGGAGATCAGCACATCGCCAATGCCGCGCTGCACAAAGGTCGTCGTCGCTCCCCGCGCGCCGGAATCAAGCACCGGGACGTTTTTATAAAGTTTTCCGACAAACTCTTTGGCTTTGGCTTCGTCATTGCCATTCTGCTTTAGCGCCCATGCCCAGGCCGCCAGATAATTCCAGCGCGCGCCTCCAGAGGTTTTGGGATTTGGCGTGATGACCGATATTCCGGGTTTCGCGAGGTCGCCCCAATCCTTAATTCCTTTTGGATTCCCCTTCTTGACCAGGAATACGATGGTCGAGGTGTACGGCGCGGAGTTATCCGGCAAGCGCTTCTGCCAATCCTTCGGAATGAGTTTTCCTTTTTCATAGAGCGCATCCACATCGTAAGCGAGGGCGAGCGTTACGACATCGGCTGGAAGCCCGTCAATTACCGAGCGCGCTTGTTTTCCGGAGCCGCCGTGGGACTGCTGGATTCTAACATTCTCGCCGGTCTTACCCTTCCAATAGGCTGCGAATGCCGTGTTAATATCCTGGTATAGCCCGCGCGTCGGATCGTACGATACATTGAGAATATTGATATCCTTGCCTATGGCTGAGCCAAACAATGCGAAGGCTGCTAGCAATGATAAGGGCTTCATAGTAACCTTTTAGAAGGAGATTTGTGCTCGTGTGAGAATCGACTCTTCGTCCGAGGCGATGGCCGGGTTCGCGGAGCCTCCCTTGTAGTTCGTATGCTCGTAATCGAGGGTAAGCTTGAAGTTCCGATTCAGGTGCCAATTCACGCCGGCGCCGTATGAAAATGCGTCGGAAACATTGTTCTTTTGATCTGCAAAAAACGGAAAGGTATTTGAATCGAGTTTCAGTTCACTGACGCGAGCGACAAGCTCCCATGCCCCCCAGCCTCCGCCATGAAAGGTAACGGGATTTCGCGGCGCCGGATTCTTGAATCCATTGTCTTCACCAGTCAGGAAATAGGAGAGCGCCACTTGCCAGGCAGTATGTTCCAGGCGCCGTTCTTGAGGAGAAACACCGCCGCCAGTTCGTTTTACATCCGACATGGAAATGGCGTATTCCGCGAGAAGGCCAAAAGGGCCATAGTAGTAATAGGCCTGGGGAGTGATCCTCGAAATGTCCCCGTCAGAGACGGTGGCCGCATTAGTTCCAGTTCCAGAGTAATAGGAAAAAATCGTTTGCTGGCCGGGCGAAGTGTAGCCCCGTAGCGGACCAGCGTGACGCCCAAAGGTTCCCCCGACGCCCAGACCAAAACCACGCAGCGGTTCAATCGCGGTATTAATAAAAGGCTGAGCAAAAATCCGGCCCGCGATATCTTTGTCGTCGTCCGTGGAGTCGATATCACCGCTGCCCCCATCCGTTACTCCATTAAACGCGCCAAAAGCGTAACTGACGAGCCCATTGCCAACCACTCCATGCACTTGCACGCCGACGTCCCGGTTTGGCAGGAGTTGAGTTGGATAAGAGCGCTCGACAAACAGATAATCGACATCTGCTTGAAGCCGCTCGAGGCCGACCGGTTCCTTGAACTTGCCCGCTCGAATTTGGAATTCGGGCCGCAATCGCGCGTTCAAGTAGGCCTCCTGCGCAAAGCCAATATTTCCAGCGGTCGCATTGAGGCCTGAACCAAAGTCCAGCATCAAACGGTAATCGAGTTTGTCGTAAATTGTCCCTTCAAAAATAGGGCGCACTTTCCGCAAAATGAAAGTGTCGTCTGTCGTCGATTTGCCGCCTGGGAACCACCGGCTATCCACCTGGATATGGCTGCCGACTCGCATGACAAAGTTGGAATCCGCTGAGCGGAACTGGATCCCAGATGCGCCTAAAGAAACAGTCGGCGCTGTTTTCGCTTTTTCCGCAGCCGTCTCTTCGGAGATTTCTCCTTTGCGGGAGAGAATCTTCACTTGTTGTTCCAGTTCCTCGATTCGTTTTAATAACGCTTCGTTTGAAGTGCCGGAAGTTTGCGCAAAAATTGTGGGAATAGCTACGCCCGCACTGAGAACCGAGCGTCCAAATAGATAAGATACTAATTTCATCGCACTTTTTTGGAATCTCCGGTGGACTGGTCGATTCGTGATTTAGGTTTTATTTATTCCGCGTACGGTGGCTCCGCTCCGCAAATGTTTACGGCCTTGATCGAGTCTGACTTTTTCCGTGGTTTCAATCTGAACGACGTGCCCGTTATGGACCACAATTTGAACTTCGCCGAATTGCATGGATGCCACGAACCGGCGAACTAAAGTGATCCATTTGGCGTCCGGTTCCTCGTGGCTCAGTTTCGCGGACTTGACGGCGTCCATGTGCGTAATTTTGAAAGAAATAAACTAATTGTCAATAGGAATAGTAGAGAATTCGAGTTAGGAATACAAGTGCCTCGGCCCCAAGTACTAAATATCGAAAATCTGCGCTACTTCCGGCAATTCCAGTCGTTCCTCATCCTTTGCAAGCTCTTCCAGGCTCACTTGGTCCATGATCGCAGCAGTTGCATCTCGCACGCGCTTCATGATCAGCTTGAGCGAACATACTGTTTCGCTGCGACAATCCGCGCACGGGCTGTAGTTATTCTGACTAACGCAAGGCGTGAGAGCCAAAGGACCCTCCAAAACCCGCACCACGCGCCCAAGTGTTAATTGGGATGGTGGGAGTCTGAGCGCATAACCGCCATTTGGTCCCGCACGGCTGGTGAGCAAGCCCGCGCCTTTTAGTTCGAGGAGAATGGCTTCAAGAAATTTTCGCGGAATCCGTTCAGCCTCGGATATATCTTTAATCGCGATGAAGCCTTTGCCGAACCGGCGCGACAGATAAATCAGGGAGTGAATCCCATATTTCGTTCGGCTTGAAAGCATCAATGCCATGCTTCCGAAGCGCATGTAAATTGCAAGCTCGACATCGTCAGTCAGTCGTCCACACCATCGCCGCTCCCGGTGGTCCGTGCAGTCATGCGCCCTTCAACCGGCCCGCGGCCGCTCGATCTATGAACAAATGGGCGTTCGGATGATTTTGCAGAAAGGACGCCGGACAACTTGAGTCACGCGGGCCGCGAACCATTGCTCGAACGGCAGCAGTTTTATGCACGCCAGCGGCCATGACCAGGACCCGGCGCGCATGCAAGATTGTTTTCAAACCGATTGTCGCGCCTTTATCCGGAGCGTAGCGGCCTTGAAACCACTCGCGATTCGCTTCCACGGATACCGGCTCCAGATCAACAAGCCGTGCCGTCGAATCTTCCGGGCTTCCAGGCTCATTAAACCCGAGATGCCCATTTTGCCCAAGGCCGAGAACGATCAGGTCGATCCCTCCTGCCGACTCGATTCGCGCTTCGTGCTGCAAGACGCTCTCGAGCGCCTTATCAATTTCTGAATGAATCCCGAAAAACTGATTGGCAGGAATTCCCCAAGGCTCAGCAACGGAGCGCCGAAGCAAGTTTGTGCAATTGCGTGGTTCGTCATCCGGCACGCCGCCATACTCATCGAGCGTAAAAATCGTCAGATGCCGAAGATTTAACTTTTTGTCAGCTATGAGCCGGTAAAGTTCAAGGGGCGTGTTTCCAGCGGCGGGCATCACGTTTCGCACGCCGGTTTCTGTCAGCCACCCTGCCAGAAATTCCGCCGCGGCGGCGTTCATCTCCGACACGGTTTCGTGGATTGCCACATTCATTCCGGCAGAGTAGGGGAGCTACGTATTATTCCAACCCGGTTCAACGCTCGCCGGCCGGTAATCTTCAGAACGCTGCGAATCAAAATTGCCAATTACGCGCGCGAGATCGATGAACGCGTTGCACGATATCTTCAGGTCCTCGCCCAAGTTATCCGAGAATGCCGCGACCTCGACACGAATCCCGCGGCGGCGAAGCTTGCAGGCCAGGAAACCAAGGTCACCGTCGCCCGTGACCAGGATGATCACGTCAGGCTTAACGTCAATTGCCAGTTCGATCGCTTCGACGGACATCATTACATCGACGTTTGCTTTGTACGCCTGCTGCGTGGTGGGGCGGCCTTGCTTGCGAACCACGTAAAATCCCTCGGCTTCTAGCCAATGCAAGAATCGCTCACGCTTTTGCCGAAACTCCGTCCAATCCAGCGTGGTGGGCGGGAGGCCCGCGAAAACGAAAACTTCGATCACGTCGCGGCCGGAGGACAGATAATCGCGCAGTTGCAGCCAATCGATGGAGCGATTCAATTTGCCGCAAATTCCCGTGAGGTTTCCCTCATCGATCAAAATAATAGTACGATTCCGCTCCAGCGGCTTCTGCCCCCCAGTGGCCATGAAAATCCTCCGTTTCACCACATGATGAGCATTCGTGCTTCAAAGTGCAATAGGGGTGGCGGCCGGGTTGTGCCCCGTTAATCAGAAGACCGAAAAGCCTTTGCGCGTGCGGAGATCCACCAACAACGGTATTTTCGATTTTGCGGCGGGCCGAAAAAGGTTGTAACCCGCAGGAAGGAGAATGGTCATCAGATACAGGCGGGCGCCGAATTATGGATGAGCTCGAGCTCGATGTTGCGGCGTGTGTTGCCCAGGTGCGCGAAGGAAATGACGACGCAGCCCATTCGTTGATGCGTTATTTGCATCCACTGGTCCTGAAAATTGTGCGGGCGAACCGCCCGAAGCGGGAAAGCGAAGAAGACCTTGTGCAGGCCATTTTTATCAAAGTTTTTGGGAAGCTGGACCAATATTCCGGAACCGTTCCGCTCGCGCACTGGGTGTCACGCATTGCGGTGAACACCTGCCTGAACCAAATCTCGCGGGAAAAAGTCCGGCGCGAAGTGCGGCACGCTGACTTAAGCGAATCGGAAGAGGAGGTGTTGAACGCCTTGACCCGCGACGAAAGCATCGAATCGCCGGATCAAACAGTTGCTTCGCGTGAGTTGGTGCAGCGCCTGATGGAGTTGCTTTCTCCAGAAGACCGCGTGGTGATTCAGCTTTTGCACCTGGAAGAACGGAGTGTCGAGGAAGTGCGGGAGATCACCGGCTGGAGCACGCCTCTGGTCAAAGTCCGCGCTTTTCGGGCGCGCGCGAAACTACGAAAACATCTGAATCATCTGCTCCAGGAAAAGACGTATGAAAGCAAATGATCCGTTAGGGAAACTCCTTCAGGCTGCGGCGCGGGCAGAACGATTCACCCCGTCGGCAACGGCGTCCATGCCATACGGCTGGGAAAATCGGATTCTGAGAGAGGCTCGCCGGTCAAAGGAAGAGGTTTTTGCGTTTCTGCCACTCTTTCGGGGAGCGGTGGCCTGTGCGGCGGCGATTGCCCTCATATCGGCCAGCATCCATTTCATGGACCGGAAAAAACCCGATCTATACGATTACACTCTGAATTACAGCCTGGCCTCGGCTTATATCGAATGACGGCATTGACCAAACCCAAGTTGGTGATTTATCTCGCGGCGATTTTTTTCGCCGGTGGGATATCGGGGGCTTTTATTGGGTATCATCTTCGGACGGACCGCCGTCCGCCTTTTCGAGGTCCGCCTTCTTCCGAAGAGATGGTTAGGTTTGTGCGCGAAAAGCTTTATACCGAGGTCGGAATCAACGACGATCAATGGACTATGATCGCGCCGATTATCACGAATAGTGTTCACGAAATCGGAGAACTCGATACACGCAACCGGCAGCGAGTGAGCGAACTAATTGATAGGTGCGACGCACGGATCATGGAAAAGCTGACGCCGGAGCAGCAACCGCGCATGCAAAAAATGATCGAAGAGCGACAAAAGCATCACCACGGATCGCCCCATGAACATGGTCCTGGCGGAAAGCCAGGACCCGGCAAGGTCGAATGAGCGGTCCGACGTTCTTCGCTTATCTAATTACCTGGGCTTTGGTGGCGGTAACTCCAGGCCCGGCGGTGATGTGCTCGATGGCGCAGGCCACACGCTATGGTTTCCGCCGCAGTCTCGTTGGAATTTCCGGCATACAAACAGGCAATTTCATATTTTTCGCAAGCATCGCCCTTGGCTTGGGAGCCCTGCTCGAAACCGCATCCATCCTATTCACGCTGATACGCACGATTGGCGCGATTTATCTTCTGTATCTTGGTGCGCGAATTGTCTTTTTCACGTTCAGACGCCACCAGAACGAGATCAAAACGGCGCTTAAAACGCCTGCCCATCCAGGTCTTTTCCTTCAAGGTCTGTTGATCCAGGTAACCAATCCCAAAGCGCTCCTGTTTGTTTCCGCGCTTCTCCCGCAATTCATCAATGCAAATGCGCCAGCCGTCCCGCAACTCATTGTCCTTGTGATTGCGACGATCGTGATCGATACGATTGTGCTCTCCTCCTACGCATATTTGGCCGAAAGCGGCGTACGCACTCTTCGCGATTCCGCAATATCGAAGTGGCTCGAACGAATCTTTGGGGCGGCGCTGGTTTTCTTCGGATTGCGGCTGATGGCTGCGCGCAAATAGCGTTTACGAAAATTGCCGATTTCGGTTGCGCGCGAGCGCTTCGCATACTTGCAGAACTGATTCGTGCATCTGCTCGGCGTCAGACGACGGAAAACAAAAGAGCTACCGGCACGCTGCACGGTAGCTCTCGGTTCCTCCCGACCCTGCGGGATTGTCTATGAACAGCCCAGGCTTTCGCCACAGTTGAGGCACTTGTAACAAGCGCCATTCCGCACAGCTACGTGGCCGCAGCTTGGGCATGTTGGTGCATCTAGTTGGAAATGCGCAATGGCGGCGCTCAGGCTAGTGACGCTATGCCCGTTTCCGCCATTTTGCTTCACGTTGACGATCAGTTGCGTCTCCTCGGAAAGCGGCAGGTCAGGCACTGGCCGGTTTACTCGCTTTTTCATTTCTTCGAGCAATCCCGGCATGGCCAATTCCGGCTGGTTCCGATTGGTTAGCATTGATTCCCTGTATCCAGGGATGAACTGAATTGCCATCCAGCGAAAGACATAGTCGATAATCGAAGAGGCGTTGCGGATATCGGGGTTTTTGGTGAAACCCGATGGTTCGAAGCGTTGATGTGCAAACTTCTTTACGAGCGCCTCGAGGGGCACGCCGTACTGCAACGCCAAGCTCGTAAGCGTGCCGATCCCGTCCATCAAACCGCCGATTGTCGAGCCTTCCTTGGCCATGGTGATGAACAATTCACCGGGCTGGCTGTTTTCAAACAAGCCGACCGTGAGATAGCCTTCGTGTCCGGCGATGTCGAACTTATGGGTCACCGCGGTGCGGGTTTCGGGCAGACGCCGGCGAATGGCTTTGCCCGCTTCGAGGCGCAGTTTTTCGACGTCACCTTCCAATTCGGCGATGCGTTTCTGCATCGTCTCCGAATCGTTTTTTGCCTCGCCGCCTTCGGTGGTTCTCTTGGTGTTGAGCGGCTGCGAACGTTTCGAACCGTCGCGGTAAATCGCGACGCATTTCAGACCCATTTTCCAGGCCTGAACGTAAGCATCGGTAATATCCTGCACGGTGCATTCGTTCGGCAGGTTCACCGTTTTTGAAATGGCCCCACTGATGAATGGCTGCGCGGCGGCCATCATTTTCAGGTGCGCCATGTAATGGATGCTGCGCTTGCCGCGAAATGCCTTGAACGCGCAGTCAAACACGTCGAGATGTTCGGGCTTGAGGCCGCTTGCCACGGTCTTTCCCTCATCTTCCACGTCTTCGATCGTGTCGTACTTTTCGACGTGCGCGACGATTCCTTTGATTTGCCCTTCGGTGTAACCAAGGCGCTGCAAGGCCTCGGGAACGGTGCGATTGCAAATCTTAAGCATGCCGCCACCGGCCAGGAGTTTGTATTTCACCAGAGCGATATCCGGCTCGACTCCGGTCGTATCGCAATCCATCAGGAAGGCGATCGTGCCAGTTGGCGCCAGAACTGTGACTTGCGCATTGCGGTAGCCGTGCTTTGTCCCTTTTTCCAAAGCGCGGTCCCAACAGGCGCGCGCTTCCTGTTTGAGGTAAGCGAATTCGCGGCTCGGCTGAATTTGTTCAACCGCCTCGCGATGCAACCGAATTACGCCGAGCATCGACTCGACGTTGTTTTTGGATTTTGGATTGGGCACATGCGCGCAACGCGCATCATTATACCCTTCGAAAGCGCCCATCACCCCGGAAATCTGAGCGGATTGTTCGTACGCCTCTCCGCTCATAATCGAGGTGATGGCACCCGCGAGCGCCCGGCCCTCGTCCGAATCGTAAGCTAAACCGTAGCTCATGATCAGCGAGCCCAAGTTCGCGTAACCCAGGCCGAGTGTGCGGAAAATGTGAGAATTTTCGGCGATCTCCTTGGTGGGATAGCTCGCGTTGTCCACGAGGATTTCCTGCGCCGTGATGTAAATGCGCACTGCCGCTTTGAAGCGCTCCACGTCGAACTTGCTGTCCGCCTGCTTGAACTTCATCAAATTCAGCGAAGCGAGATTGCACGCGGTGTTATTGAGGAAAACGTATTCAGAACAAGGATTGGTCGAGTGGATCGGCTCGGTTCCTTTGCAGGTATGCCACTTTTGGATTGCCCCGTCGTATTGCAAACCGGGATCGCCACAAATCCACGTTCCCTCGGCAATTTTATAAAAGAGCGTTTTGGCGTCTTTTTTCTCGAGCGGCTGGCTGGTCGTGACTGAACGGGTCCACCATTCCTTGCCGGCGAGCGCGGCATCCATGAACTCATCCGAAACGCGAACGGAAAGATTCTCGTTCTGATACATCACACTCCCATAGGCATCACCGTTATAGGAGCCGCTATAACCTTGTTCGATCAGCGCCCAGGCTTTCTTCTCTTCCCTCTGCTTGCAATCGATGAATTCCTCAATATCGCCATGCCAGTCTTTGAGGGTGTTCATCTTTGCGGCGCGCCGGGTTTTGCCGCCCGACTTCACCACATTGGCAACCTGGTCATAAACCTTGAGGAAGGAAAGCGGCCCGCTTGGACGCCCGCCGCCGCTGAGCTTTTCTTTGCTTGAACGAATGGGAGAAAGGTCCGTTCCCGTGCCGGAACCATATTTGAAGAGCATCGCCTCGCTGTATGCCAGGCGCATGATATCCTCCATGTTGTCTTCGACCGACTGAATGAAACAGGCGCTGCCCTGCGGGTATTCGTACTGTGTCGGCGCGCGCTCAGCCTGTTTTGACTTCCGATTGTAAAACCAGTTGCCCTTCGCGGAATTCTTTCCGACGCCGTACTGATGATACAATCCCACGTTAAACCAGACGGGGGAATTAAAAGCGCCGTACTGGTTAATGCAAAGCCAGGTCAGTTCATCGAAGAAAACTTCTCCGTCTTCTTTGCTGAAATACCCATCTTTAACGCCCCAATCAGCAATCGTCCGGCAGACCCGGTGAATCAACTGCCGAACCGAAGTCTCACGCTCCGGGGTGTGCTGTTCGCCGTAAAAATACTTCGAAACGACCACTTTCGTGGCAAGCACCGACCACGACTTTGGCACTTCAACATTGTCTTGTTTGAAAATTACTTTGCCGCCGTCGTCGGTAATCTCGGCCGTTCGCTTGTCCCATTCGAGTTGATCGAACGGTTTGACTTTCGAACTGCTGAATACGCGAGGGATTTCCAAAGACCGTTCCACCACTTTGTGGCGTGTATTATTGTTCGTACGCCGCGGGGACACGGGCGTAGTGCGCCGCCGGTTTTGGGCGGGGGGGCGGGAGACCAATTCTTCGCGAGCGTCAATCATAGCGTTCCTAAAATCTTTGGCCTGGACCTTTTTTCTCGACCTCGGAGTTTAAGTTCTTAAAGTTCATCCTTTACATTGGGGCAGGCGAGACCGGGTGTCGAGGCTCACCCCATTAGTAGTGGAGTGTTTCGATAATACTACCACAGATAGTGGGGGCAAGCATTTTTTGAAAGAATTTTGCTTCGGCGTAAATGCTTTGTCAGGAGGGATTTTCCGAGGGCGGCAAGCCAATATCCATATCAAAACGCCACATTCACACCACGTTCAAACAGAAACCGCGACGAAAGGCGGAGGTGCGCTAGCGGGTGCTTTTAGCGAATCCCAAGCTGCGCGAAGAACATCCCGGCTATAAGCCAGGTAATGGTGATCTTCGGAAAAAACCTCGAGTGTGATCGTTCCCTCGTAAAGTGCTGTTTGGAGCGCCTTTAGGGGCGTCCGATAATCGAGATTGCCAGTTCCCAGCGGGAGATGAAGGTCTGCGTAGCCGCCCTTATTATCGTGCAGGTGGACATGTTTAATTCGAGTGCCGAGCCGCGTGATGATCTCAACGGCGGTATTCGACGGCACCAATAAGTTGCAATGGCCAATATCGAGATGCAAACCCAAGGCCGGTTCAGCCAGAATCAATTCGGCGAGTTGATCCGCGCTGTTGAAATCGCCCGGAGTGTTTTCAACCATCAAACCTATTCCCTGGTCTTTCGCTACTGGCAGTAATTCCCGAATACTCCGTAAATTCTGCTCAATAATAAAACTGCGGGAATGGAAAGGAGCATGCCGGTCCGGGTGCAAATTCATCCAGCGCGCGCCCACCGAAGCGAAAAGCTCAATGCAGTGCTTGGTTTCCTCGACTGCCGCACGTCGAACGCTTTCAAACGTGCAGGCAAACGGCAGGTAATAGGCGGTGTGGCCCACAACATCGAGGTTATGATCGCGCAACGCGTTTCGAATGGCTTTGGCATCAATCTTCCAAGGCGCGGCGGCAGGTGGTTCAAGCGTGAGATCAAGAAAATCCAGTCCCTCCTCCGCCATCCACCGCATTTCCGAAAACACATCCCTCGTGGGATTATTCATCGCCCCAACCAGCATATTCCTCCTTTCGGGTGCAGCCCCAAAATCCAGCTATAATTTAGCTGAATGCGCCGCATTGCAAAGCTACAACTTCATTGGCACATCTTCGGGTTGAAAAGCCGCAAACCAGGGCCTCGTGTCCAGGAGTTCAACGCGATATTTTCCGAGCAATGCGAGTTCCTCCGATTTCACATCGGGAAGATTAAATTCACGCCGGATTTCCCTAGGAATGTGCGTTGCGCGCTCGGGAGCCACCCAATTGAAAACGTGGAGCAATCCCATGAGAAGCGGTTTTTCGCTTCCGAGCCGCCAGAGCACATGTTGCCAGTCCAACCGAGCACAAACCGCATACAGCAAATTGATCAGATCGGGCCAGTCACACCGATCCCGCTGGATGATGTAAAGCTTGATTGCGAGGAGTTCCTCTGCCGGTAACGCACGTAAATCCTCGTCGCGGATCCGCACTATTTGGCCGCGTTTAAACCATTCTTCGTCCACCTGGCTTCGACGGTTTGGAGTTTGCCAAATGGTATCCACAATTACGTCATCCTTGATTGCGCGGTAAATCCATCCTCGGTCGTAAGGAAGCTTCGCAAAGTAGTCATCGAATCCGGCTTTGGTGAACGCATCGACAATCTTGTCTTTATCATGTGGCTTAACAAAAAAATCCAAATCCTTCGTGTTGCGCCACCGTCCTGTGTATGCCGCCAAACCAAATGCGCCACCGACCACGAAATCGGCTCCGGTTTTGCGCGTTATCCCAATCGCTTCCCGATAAACATGCCATTGATCCTCTGGGATTAAATTCGACCACGGGGGGCAGTTTACAGTGCTTGCCTCGCTCATCGTTCTCCTGCCGAAAACAGCTTGATTGCTGTCGGTTTCGTAGCCCAAGTTCGGTTGTCCAGCAAAACCGCACAATAAGGCCAGGGCCTGAATAAGAACGACGAGAGAGGCTGAACGAATTAAATCAGGAGAAACGTCACACCGATGGCGCTGGGGCTTGAAAGCGCCTCAATTAACGGGAGAAAGGAATCCGCAACGTTTGCGTGAGACGGCTCAATAATGAAGCGGATTTCCTCTTGGCTGCATGTGCTGCCGGAAGCGGGTAGCATTGGCCTTTGCAAACCGGACAAATTGTGGTGGCTTCGAATTTTCCCTGTCCCATTACCGTGATGCAATTCGTGCAGAATCCCCCGCCGCAATTTTCGCATTTGTAGGCCGCGCGTATGCCCGGATGATAAGTGCATTGGGGAGCCATTAAAATTTCCGAGGTTCCGGCCGGTGTTTCGGCTTCCGGAAGATGCACCTGCTCCGCGGGCACTACCGTAACTTCGTCCAATTGAAGGCGGACATTTCCAAGGCGTAAAATATGTTCAGGAAGCAACTCGGCCTCTTCGATTCTTTGGTCATCGATAAAGGTCCCATTCGTCGAGGCGAGGTCGCGGACACGGATTTTATCCCCCTCGACCATAAGTTCAGCATGAAAGCTTGAAACAGAAGGATCGGAAACGCGGAAATCACTCCCTGGACTCCGTCCGAGGGAGTTTAGACCCGGCAGCAACTCGAAAGCCCAAGGGCTGTCCAGCCATTTCAAAACCATCCGAACCATAAACCGCCTGCCGGACTAAAGTGGCAGAGAACCCCCAAGCGGACAAGTTCTTGCGGGCTAAGGATAGCGAATCGCGTTCCGAATCGCATCCAAAAGCTCCGAAGGTTGAAACGGCTTTTTAAAAAAAGTTCCGCCGAGCGTTTCTTCCGCAATTTCTTCCGGCAGATATCCGCTCATGAAGATAATTCGCAGGTCCGGCCTCTCTTGTTTAAGCCGGTCCGCCAGGTCTTTGCCGTTGATTCCCGGCATGACAATATCGGTCAAAAGAAGATCAATTGACGCTCCCTCTTCCTGCCACAAATCCAAGGCTTCTTCGCCACTTCCCGCGGTGAGAACTTTGAAGCTTTTGGATTTTAAATACGTGCAAAGGAATTCGCGAATGCCCTTCTCGTCATCGACAACGAGAATCACCGATTTTGCATTTCCTGGCTGCGTATTCAGAGCTTCGGCAGGAGTCATTTATCCCTATCCATACACATTCTTTTGGGTACAGGCGCGTCAGTTTCGGCATCCCTTTTTTGAAGTCAATGGTTTTTGAACCAAAAATAGTACCACCCCGGCACGTCAATTTCATTGTTAAAATACGGCTTTAGTATCGGAACGCCAGCGGTTCTTGCTCCCATTGATTGCGGACTGCTGTTCTCTCAAGTATCTATTCGCGCTCTGAAAAACGATTTATCCAACGAAATTGCCCGCCGCCGCACGTTCGCTATTATTTCGCATCCGGATGCCGGGAAGACCACGCTGACGGAAAAGTTTCTTTTGTACGGGGGCGCGGTTCAGTTGGCCGGTTCGGTTACTGCCAGGAAATCACAACGCGCCGCGACCTCCGACTGGATGGAACTGGAACGGAAGCGCGGTATTTCCGTGAGTTCGACCGTCCTCCAATTCGAATACAATAACTATTTTATCAATCTGCTCGATACCCCCGGTCACAAGGACTTTTCGGAGGATACTTATCGTGTCCTAACTGCGGTCGATTCAGTGGTGATGGTGATTGATGCCGGGAAAGGAATCGAAGCACAGACACGAAAACTTTTCGAGATTTGCCGAAGACGCGGAATTCCTATTTTCACCTTCATGAACAAAATGGATCGTCCATCGCGCGACCCGATTGAACTGCTCGATGAACTGGAGCGCGTGCTTGGCCTTCAACCGTTCGCGATGAATTGGCCGCTCGGAAACGGCGTCGATTTCAAGGGAGTTTTCGATCGCGTGCGGAAGGAGGTTCATTTTTTCGAGCGGACGCCGGGCGGCGCTTACAAAGCGCCCGTATCCGTGCATGGATTGGGAGATGAAGCGGTGCGAGAAGCGCTCGCTCCGGAGGTTTATCAGCGCATCCTGGACGAAAACGAAATGCTTGAACATGCAGGCGCGGCTTTCTCCGATGACACGCTGGCTACGGGACATTTGACTCCGGTGTTTTTCGGGAGTGCCGTGAACAATTTCGGCGTGCAATTGCTGCTCGATGGTTTCCTGGAACACGCTTCGGCGCCTCGTTCGCGTTTTGTGGATGGTGTTGAAATCCCTCCAGCCTCACCGCAATTTTCCGGATTCATTTTCAAAATTCAGGCGAACATGGACCCACGGCACCGCGATCGATTGGCGTTTGTCCGCGTTTGTTCCGGAAAATTTGAGCGCGACATGACCGTGATTCATACGCGCACGGGTAAGCGAGTGCGGCTTTCGAGTTCTCACAAACTATTTGGGCGCGACCGCGAAACCATGGACACCGCCTATGCGGGAGATATCGTCGGTTTGGTCGGCCACCCGGAATTTGGATTGGGCGATACGCTGGCCGAAAATGAGAAGCTTGTTTATCGCGAGATTCCGCGGTTCACGCCCGAATGCTTTGCCTGGCTTCAGAGCACGAATACCGGCCAATTTAAGCGTTTCCGCGAAGGGCTGGAGCAACTCCTGCAGGAACGCGTCGTTCAGGCCATTTACATTCCCGACTCGGCGCAACGCGTTCCGCTTTTGGCGGCAGTCGGCCCATTGCAATTTGAAGTAGTCCAATATCGGATGCAAAGCGAATACGGCGCGGATTCACGCCTTGAGACTGCCCCCTGGCAAGTCATGCGCTGGATATCGCCAACGGTAACAGAACCTCAATTGGAGGCAGCGATCATTCCGACCGGAGGGCGACTGGCAAAAGACGCCGCCGGTCAAAACGTGATTCTCTTCGCGGATACCTGGTCGGCGCAATATTTTGCGGACAAGAACCCGGCGATACCTCTTTCGGAACTCCCTTTTGACGATGCCTTAGCGGCGTAGAACAGGCCGCCCAATCGTCCCAGGAAGTCTCCAGATACCGGACTCCTCGCAGTTGAGAGCAAACGAAATCTGCTTGTGCTTTGCGCGGAATTCCGTGCAGAATCTCGGCTACGATTGGCCCTATCAGTGCGGCTCGATCTTCATCCAACAGCAAGTCCACGGCTTTCTTTTCTGCGGAGAGCGGCCGATTGAAAAACGAAACCCAGATGCACGTATCAACCAGGACGAGATTCCTCGATTTCCGCAGCTTCCAGGGCGCGCCAATTATCTACGAATCCAATGTGCCCGGAGAGTTGTTTTAGGCGCATTCGGCGCGCGTACCGCCGATATTCTCCCAGGGCAGAACGCACCGCCGCAGCAGCATCGTTCACGCTTGTGAGATCCTGAAGCTCTTTAAATTCATCATCCGTTAAATCGATGATCGCAGTCGTCATAAAAGAGAATTTATCAGAGATTCAAAAGCTGTGCGACGAGTTATCGGAATCATTCGAAGATAGCTGGTAATCATGGCGCCAGATGCGCGACCGTCGCGCCGGAGCCACCGTATGGTTCGGAGGCCAAAGCGAAATACTGAACATGCGGGTGTTGGGCCAGGATGGCATGGACAGTATTCCGGAGTTGGCCAATCCCTTTGCCGTGAATGACTCGTACTTCGAGAATTCCGCGTTCGCGGCAAAGCTCGAGGTAATCCAGGACGACGGCCTTTACGTCTTTCGGACGAAAGGTATGCAGGTCCAACACTCCATCAATCGGCAGTTTAACAGGCAATTCCATATCAGGGAATCCACTTCTGGGATTTCATCCAATTGCCCGATTATGCCTCGACCGGCTATCGGTTATCAATATTCGCACAAGGAGGTTATTGATAATATTGCCTTTAGCGATCAAGAGCGGTTCTCTTCGGAGAGCCGCTCTTGGCTTTTAGGGGTCGATTTTTTCCAGCACGGCGACCGGGAACGTTCGGAATATTTGCTGGATTTCCCCGCTTTTGACTTCTTCGCTGGTGATTAGATTGTGAAAGATTCCGTTAATCGGAATACCAGTATCTTCCCAGCGTGAGCCGATCCCGGCAGAGAGACGCGGAACGACCACCACAACTTCCTTTTCAGCCAGGCGCCGTTTGAACGCACAAATTCTATCAGCGTGGCCTCCCGTGGCAGGGAGCGCTTCATATTTGGCGCTCGCGAAAAAGTCGGAGTTTGCGCGGCGGAATTGCAGCGCTTTCGTGATCAACCACATCTTCACTGTGCCAGTTTCAGCTTCGCGCAGAAGTTCTGCCGCCTTTGTGGTGTTCCCCAGTGATTGTTTTCTGACGTTATAATCGACGGACCGCCGATTGTCGGGGTCCACCAAACTGAAATCCCATAGTTCGGTTCCTTGATAGAAATCAGGAACTCCCGGGGAGAAAGATTTTAAAACGATTTGCGCGAGCGAATTCACCACCGCCGTCGAAGCGATGCGATTCTGAAATGGTTCAAAGGCCGCGAGGAATTGCTCGGAAGCTAGGACCTGCGCGGCAAACGATTTCAGGCTCTCTTCGTAACCAGCGTCCGGGTCGGTCCATGATGTGTGAATCTTGGCCTCACGCGCTGCTTTCACCAGGTAGGACTGAATTCGTTCTATGTATTCTTTTCCGTTTCGCTCGGTGGAAGGCCATGTCCCCACCAGCGTCTGATATAGGAGATACTCATCGCATAGCGATGGCACCTCTGCCTGAGTCTTAAGGGGCAGATTGATTTTCTTCCACTGCATTACTCGCTCCCGCCATTCACCAGGCAACTCGCTGAGGACGTTCAGGCGGGCACGCACGTCCTCACCGCGTTTGGTATCATGCGTGGCAGTAGCTAAGAGCGAATGAGGCCAATTACTGGCTTTATATTGGTTCCAGGCGTGGAACTCCTCAACGCTGACACCAAACTCTCCTGGATTTCCGCCGACTTCATTCAGTGAAATAAATCGGGTGGAGCGATAAAATGCCGTGTCTTCGAGACCTTTGGCGGTCGCGGGACCGGTCAATTGTTGAAATTTAAAAATAAATTCCAGAGCAGGCTTAAGCTCGGAGTCAACGCGCAGGACTTTGCCCAAAAACTCGAGAGCCGATCCAAGTTGCGGTTTGCGCCCGCTGGCCGTCTTTATGGTTTCATTGATGTATCGCATTTCGACTTCGTCCGGATGAGCGCGGTCCTGGCGCAAATACGAGCGATACACCGGAAAGGCAGCGACGAATTCGATGATGGCCGCACGCAGTTCGCGCCAGCTAAAATCAACGCCTTCGATATTCTGCGATGCAATCTGTTTTAAGCGACGGGTCAAGGCATCCACTTCGCTGATGAACAGCCGCTTCAGAACGTATTTTTTGCTTTCGAACGCCACCGCCTCGAACGATTCAGTGCAACCGGTAAACTCTTCGTATATTTTTGAGAATGCGGATTTATTGGCGGAATCGACGAAGATGCCGTTCATGTAATTGAGAAAGTCGTACCCGGTTGTCCCCTGGACTTTCCAATCCGATGGAAGTTTTTCGCCGTCGGAGAGGATTTTCTCGCCAACCACATACACCGGTCCGCGGCTTTGCAATCTATCGAAGTAGGTCTTCGGATCGCGCAATCCATCGGGATGATCGACGCGAAGTCCTGTGACCGCTTTCCGGCTCACCAAATCGAAAATGAACTCGTGCGTTTTTTTGAAAACAGCTTCGTCTTCAACCCGCACCCCCACCAGGTCGGTCACATCAAAAAACCTGCGGTAGTTCAGTTCATGTGGTCCCACGCGCCAAAACGCGAGGCGGTAAAACTGGTGCTCGATAAGGCGGTGCAGCCGTGCTTTGTCAGAATTGTAGTCAGCGACAATATCGGCAAGGGCTTCAGGCGAGTCGTGCTCCTCGCCGGAACGCCGCCATTTTGCTTCCTCGCGAATCTTCTCCTCGGTTTGGGGGGAGAGCGGAAAGGTCTTATCGAAATAAGCGATTTCAAGCTGGCCTCCGCTAATCACCAGCTTGAGTTCGCCCCTCTTTAAAGCGTCGCCGTAATGACGGCCCAGAACCGGAAGAAGCACTTTATCACGCAAGCTCGGGGCGGCGGAATGCCAGTCGATATCGAAGAAGTTGGCGAATTGCGAGTTCGGGCCATTCTTCAAAACATCGCGCCAGGCTTTGTTCGAGGCGCCGTTCCCCATGTGGTTAGGAACAATGTCCAACAGCAGACCCATCCCATGGGAGCGTAGTTTGTGCGTCAGTTTTTCGAAGTCGTCGGGCGAACCGAGATTTGGATTGAGTTCAAAGCCGCAAACATCGTAACCGTGCGTGCTTTGCGGCCCTGCCAGGAAGATCGGAGAACTGTAAAGGTCTGTGATACCCAAATCATGCAGGTAATCGATGATCTGAATCGCGTCCGCAAAGGTGAATCCACGATTGAACTGCACGCGATAGGTGCTCGTCGGGATGCGCATTGATTGCTCGCTCATTCGCTTTCCAGCCTCAACTTGGCGGCCAGGTTGCCGCATTGTAAGGAGAGCGCAAACAATCCACAACTTAACCGCCCCATTTTTCAACTCGGGGCTGAAAGTGCGAAGTTAAATCAGAGCAAAATCCTTCGGCATCCGAACCACGATCGTACCGGCGATTTTATCATGCCAGGTTTGCTTTTCGCGATCCCACGCCGACCAGAGGAAGCCGAGAAAGAGGACAATGGCCGAAAAAAAACTTGATAAGCTGCGGACCAGTGCGACGGCGAAGTTTACCGGGCGTCCATCGGTGCGAATGATTTTTAAACCAAGCACGATGCTCCCGACCGTCGTGCCTTTCCACGTCCACATGCCGACAAAATAGGCGATCGGCACGAGCAGGTAAAAGGGGCCAATGACATGGACCAGGAAAAACGCGCCGACGATCAATAGCAGGATATCGAGCAGGGCGGCCAAAAAACGCCGCCAGAATCCCGCCCGCGCCAAGAGCAGGGTATCGGCCGGACCTAAGGTTTTGGCCGCAGGCGTAGCTTGGAATCCGAGAGCAACCGATGGCGGAGCACCTTCGCCGGAAGACGCGGCCGTGGGAGTTGCAACTTCCGGGCGAAGCGTAGCAACGGGCACCGCCACGGGGGTGACACTCGCTTCTTCGCGGCTGAATGAGTTGCCGAGGGCCACAAGTGCGGCTCCCAAGCCAAAGACCGTTCCGAGCGCCCAGGTGATGATTCCGAGCACGGGAACGACATAAAGCAGCGTCAGCAAGATCGCGCCGATGATAAATGCGGGAAAAGGGGCTTGCAGGAAATTGCCGCCGATGGTTCTGCCCAAGCTGCGACCGAGAAAACAGAGCAAGGCAGTTTTTCCGACAATGAGCGCGAGCAACAAGGCGATTTTAACAATTGGCACCGCGACGATTCCAACGACTGTCATTACGAGCACCACGGTCAACGGGGCAATTAGAATCATGGTGAGCAGACCAGATATCAACGAAGCAATCGGCTGTTGTTCCAAAGCTAAATAACTGCTTTTTACGGAGCCGGGAAACAGCACCAGGACCAGCAAATAAAACAGGAGAATGAATCCGGCGACGATCCAAACCCAGGTCACTCCCAATGGAAGTAAACGGCCAAGGAGCAATCCATGCACCACCCACGCTTTAAACCACTGCACTTTCGGGAGGATATTTCCGAGCGGGAAAGTGAATTTTTCACCCAGAATTTGCGCTTCCGGCGCTACTCGAAATGGGCCGCCGATCAGCACGCTGCTGCCTTCGAGGTTCGCCGTTTTTTTGATATCGGCTCCCCCCAGGACGACGACGGTATCTCGGCCGACATTCCCCGAGAGATCAAGACCTCCGCCGATAAGCACTACGCCACCGGTTACCTCGCCGGAAACCTTTGCGCTGCCACCGATCAATACCAGGTTGCCTTCGACAGTTCCCTGGATATCAGCCGTGCCGCCAAACAAAACCAGTCCCCCAACGACTTCATTGCTGCTAATAAGTATGTCTTCCCCGAAGGCATGCCGATCATTCGATTGATGATGATGATGCCTGCTCCGCGAAATTTTGCGGTCCTGAGTCACGAACGAATCGTCGGCGGGAATTTCGGGGTCGGCGGGTTGCGCCCAGGCTGCAAGCAATAGTAGGAAGGAGAAAGCCGCGAAACCTGAAAGAACACGCTTCATATCAGGGTGCGATCAGGGGTCTGTGCGAGGCGACGCGAAAAAGCGCGACCCCAGCGCCGACGCAGGCCGCATACATAATAAGAAAAACCGCGCCGATCACGGCAAGCCAGGACCAGGGAAGGTTTCGCAATGCGAGCATGAACGAGCTAAATAGCGTGTCGGCCACGCCGCTCATCCATCCTAGGGGCCGGATATAGACGGCGAGGGACCCGGCCGAAAGTTGTTCAGCAGGGGACCAGGCAAAATAAAGCGCGCCGCCACAAACTGAGGCGAGCGTCGCGAAAAGGAGGGCCTGGCCGTTGCGCGGCCATGACGTAAATGGCTGCTTCCACCATGGCAGGTTTTCACGAGCGGCGATCTCTTGCAGAACATTCTGGACCAGGTTCGCGGGCGCCTGATGCTCCGGCAGCTTTTTCAACTGCTCGTGTATGAAGCGCTCGAGTTCTTGTTGTTCGGGGGATTCCATAATCAAAACAGGCAAAAGCTTTGGACGAGTGATCGGAATGGGTTGTGTGGCGGTGAAGGCCTGCGCGCCCCAAACTCCTCCCGCACTTCTTCGGCTGCGCCTCGCAACAATAGTTTCTTTTTCAGCGCCTCCCGTCCGCGAAAAATATCCGTTTTCACTTTGCTCAACGAGATTTTCAGAGTGGCGGCAATTTCATCGTAGGATTGATTCTCGAAATGGTATAGGACGAGCGGAACGCGCTGGGCGGGAGGAAGTTTGGCCAGCGCTTCTTCTAGGATTTTGCGCTGGTCCGCTTCGTTCATGTATTCGCCGGTGAGTTCGGGAGCCGGAATATCAAAGGTCGGATGGTCTTCCTCGGCGTCGGAAGTGAATAATTCTGAAAAAAATGACCAACGTTTACGATAACGTGTGATATGATTTAGGGAAAGATTGGTGGTTACCGTCTTTAACCAGCCACCCACGGTAGGGCTGCCGTGCAATTCCGCGAAGCGTTCGTACGCTTTTAAAAACACCTCTTGGGAAATGTCTTGGGCTTCGGCTTCGTTCGCGACGAGGCGTACAGCGGTGCTAAATACCATGTTTTGGTAGTTCCGCATGAACTGCTCAAACTGCTCGACTTGGTTCATCTATGTGCCGCCAATTCCGGCGGGTTCAATCGTAAAACACGGGCACAGAAATGAAAGTTGCAGTTTTCTTTGAACTGAAACTACCGAAATCTTTCAGCGCTGGAGGTACGCGCCAATTTGTCACGTTTGAGCACCGTGAATTTAAAAATCGATAAACCTTGAAAGCAGCAATAATTGGCAGTTTGAGGGGGCAAGGGGGTCGATTGCTTAATCCGTGTAACCATTCGGATGCTCCTTGTGCCACGCCCAGGCGCTCGAGACAATTTCCTCGAGTTTGGGCAACTTCGGTTTCCAGCCTAGCTCATCCATCGCCTTGCGCGCAGACGCAACCAGGCGCGGCGGATCACCGGGTCGGCGCGGTTTTTCGACAGCCGGGATGGATTTCCCTGAAACTTTCTCGCACATCTTGATTACTTCGCGGACGGAATAGCCTTCGCCGTTACCAAGATTATAGAAACCCTGTTTTCCAGGTTGCATTGCCAAAATGTGCGCTTGGGCCAAATCGATAATGTGGATGTAATCACGGACACATGTTCCGTCCGGCGTTGGGTAATCGGTACCGTAAATCTCGCACTCTTTGGACTGGCCGAGGGGCACCTTGAGTACATTCGGAATCAGGTGAGTCTCAATTTTATGGTGTTCGCCGAATTTTTTACTGGCTCCTGCGGCGTTGAAATAGCGGAACGCAACAAACTCCAATCCGAAAATCCTCCGGTACCACTCCAGCATTTTCTCGAACATCAATTTTGATTCGCCGTATGGATTGATCGGACGCTGCGGCAGGTCTTCCGTCATTGGAACGCGATCCGGCGGGCCGTAGGTGGCGCAGGTCGAGCTGAAAACAAATTTCTTCACGCGATTCGCAGCGGCCGCATCGAGCAATTCCAGTCCCCAGGCGACATTATTCCGAAAATATTTCCCGGGATTCTGCATTGATTCGCCGACGAGTGCATGCGCCGCAAAGTGAATGATTGCCTCGACATTTGCTTCACGGATCACCCTCGTGATCAATTCGGCATTTCCCAAATTGCCTTCAATGAATTTAGCTCGCGAATCAACTGCGGATCGATGTCCTTCGCTCAGATTATCCAAAACCGTGACGAAGTGCCCGGCGTTGATCAATTCCTCCACGCAAATCGAGCCGATATAACCCGCCCCGCCCGTAACCAAAACATTCATTGACCAGAATGTATCGCGAAGAACAGCCGGGACTCAAGCAGCGTCGCCCCGGATTTTGCTATCGTCGCTATCGTCAGGGCATGGGAAAACGCGGCTGTCGTTCCCGGATAAATATGAGTTGCAACGCCACGCGAATGCTTCATTGCGATTGGCGAGCGGCGCGTGTACCTTTCTGGAAACTTGCGGGTAAACGACGATCAAACACAATCAGTGAACGATACAACGCGTCCAGATTCGGGTCAGGAAAGCCAGGGAATGGCAACCTGGAAGGAGATTGTTTTGCAATGCCAGAAACCCTCGGCAGCGCGCGCAATCTGGCAGTTGGTGAATTCCGTCGGGCCGTATGCACTTTTGTGGTACCTAATGTATCGCAGCCTCACGATTTCCTATTGGCTTACGCTGCCGCTCGCCATTATTGCGGGAGCCTTTCTCGTGCGGATTTTCATCATTTTTCATGATTGCGGGCACGGCTCGTTCTTTAAGTCCAAGCTCGCGAACGATGTTTTTGGTTTTATTACCGGAATGCTCACGTTTACGCCTTATTACCATTGGCGCTGGGAACACTCGATTCATCACGCCAATTCCGGCCACCTGGATAAGCGGGGCACCGGCGATATTTGGACCATGACCGTCGAGGAATATCTCGAATCCTCGCGCTGGAAGCGTTTTGCTTACCGGCTTGCGCGCAATCCGTTCATCCTATTTGTTGTCGCGCCGATTTATTTGTTTGTCATTCACCAGCGGATTTCGTCTGGAAATGCGAGCAGGCGCGAGCGCGTTTCAGTTTATTTGATGAATGTGGCTCTCTTCGCCATGGCCGCCGCGCTTGCCTCCTGGTTTGGAATACTTCCGTACCTCATGGTCCAAGGAATTGTTATTTCCGTGGCGGGCTCCGCTGGCGTTTGGCTCTTCTACGTTCAACATCAGTTCGAAGGCGTTTATTGGGAACGCGGCGAGGATTGGGACTTCACGGAGGCGGCATTGAAAGGCAGCTCCTTCTATAAACTGCCGAAGATTCTGCAATGGTTCTCCGGAAACATTGGCTTCCATCACATTCATCATCTCAGCTCCAGAATTCCCAATTACAACCTGGAACGATGTCACAAAGCCCATCCCTTATTCCAAACCGTTAAGCCCATCACGCTCTTCGCGAGTTTCAAATCCTTCACCTTCCGCCTCTGGGACGAGCAGCAAAGAAAGCTGGTTGGTTTTCGCCGAGTCCGTGAGTTGCGCCGCGAGCGCGCCGGGCGGGTCCGCCCTTCTCCGATGTAAGCGGCGGTTAGCCCAAACAGTGTGGTTCAGGCCAAAACAAAACCCGGCAGGTTTCTGCCGGGTGGAGTCAGATCAGATTACAGATTAAAAATTGGATTAATTGGCTGACGCCGTTTTCTCGTCTTTACGAGCGGTCAGCCACTCGAAGGTGACTTTTACTTCGTCCGCAGTTTTGATGAGTCCCAGACCGAGTGAGGGCGCGGGCGGTTTAATCCCGAAATCGGTCATTTTCAATTCAACCGTGCCGCTGGATTTGAGCTTATTTCCGGCAACCGGCGCCATGGTAACCACCATTTCAACGGGCTTTTTGACGCCGGCGACTTCGATTTCGCCCTTCGTGTCGAATTGTAACGGATCACCCGCTTTGCGCGCTTTCGGTTTCATTTCCTTTAGGGAATAACGAATCGTCTGGTGGTCTTTGACTTTCAGGGCATCGTGCATGATTTCGTCCATGAGCTTCTTGCCGCTCTTGAGCGAACGCACTGGAACAGTTACTTCTACCTTGGGCGTGACTTGCAGGTCGCTGCTCGGTTTAGAAGGATCGAGGGGGAAATTGGAATCCATCTCGATGTAACCACCGATAATGCTGCTCTCCACCGTCCAATCATGAACCGTTGAAGTGCCATCAAGCTTCACTTTGCTGCCCGGAGTCGCCTGGTACCGGATCGTTTCGGCACTCGCGCTCAGGGCCAGGAATAGCGCCGCCCCGAGGGCCGCGAAATTGTGGGATAGCTTCATAAATTTAATCTTTAGACTTTACGCAACGTTAAACAATTCATCACTCAATTCAATTCGCCCGCCCTTCATTATCGATTCGTGAGCTTTAATCGCGATGACGGTCGCTTCATATCCCTCTTTCCAGTCCGCCGCAGGGACGCGGTTTTTCGCCAGGTCTGACAAATATTGAACGAGCGCATTCTGGTCATCGGTTCCGAAGTTCGTGGTGAAATCATCCACCCCCGTTTTTGTAAGATCGGTGTTGATGATGAATGCTTCCAGTGCGTAAAATAAAGAGCCTTGCTTGGCGATCTGCGTATCAATCACTGGATTGTCCCCCTGCGCCGCGAGTTTCGTGGCGTTCGCCGCCAGCACAATGCCAACCTCCTTGAAGAAAGTCTCTTTGCGCGCGTAAACCTCCCAGCCAAGAAGTGGGGAATCAACCTCCTTAAACATCCAGCCCCGCCGCTCGCGCAACATGACGGTCGCGTCCGTGCCGTAATACATATCGTATTCGGCGTCGAAAGAATTCGCCAGCGAAGCATCGTACAACATTCTCGCGCCGCGGGGATATTCCACGACGGCCTGGATGGTATCCGGGACCTCGCGCCCATCATTCCAAAGAATGGTCGAGCCAAATCCCGAGACTGATGTCGGCCGCCGGTTAAAAAACCATCCAGCGGCGTCGATATTATGAATCCCAAACTCACCGGCCAAACCCGAGCTTGTATCTTTGTTCAAGCGCCAATTGAGGAGTTTCTCGAAATTCGCGTCCGGCGAACTCCGCCTCCAACTTGTTTTCTTGTGGTATTGCGAGCGAGCCAGGAACGCGGTGCCCGCCGCGCCCGCGCGAACAAAGTTCAAAACGTTTATGATCTCCGGGTCCGAACGCTGCTGGAGTCCTGGCTGGAAATTTAATTTCCGCGCGTTCTTGGCCGCCTTGGCGATGGTCCGCGCGTCTTCAATCGAATGAGCGAGCGGCGCTTCGCAATATACATGTTTGCCCGCCTGAAATGCCTCAAGAACGATTTGTTTGTGCAGGTGCGTGGGCGTGGCGATGACGACCGCATGAACGTCTTTATCCTGCAAAATGGCGCGGTAATCTTCGACCTTTTTTGCTTTTGGCGCGAGCTTCTGCGAGCGGTTCATGTATGGCGCGTAGGTATCGCAAATCGCCACTATATTCGCTTTCGAAATGGTTGAAAGATTCGTCAGGATCTCGCGGCCCCATGCGCCACAGCCGATTACGGCCACATTAATGGGCGGGCCAGAATAGCGTTCTTTTGTTTCGCCTTCTTTCTTCTCCTGCGCGCCGGTGATTGCCACGCCGCCCATCATCATCATCATGGATGAGAAGGATCCGAGGAAATTCCGGCGGTTAAGCCCGTTTTCGTTGTTCTGATTATTCATTCTCCAAAGCAATCACACTTTTAGATTGGGAAAATCCCTGCGTGATTCATGTATTTCTGCTTGATCCGGCTGATTTTGCAACCCGTTTTTGGTGAAACCTCCGGCTGGTAAAGGGCGTTCCTCGAGGATGGACGTATCAAAGCACCGTTTAGCGTCCGATATGTTTGGCGACTGCTTCAGCCCGCGAGCGAACATGAAGTTTTTCGTAAATGTGCCGGACATGAGTATTCACGGTTCCTACACCGATCTTCATTTCATCGGCAATTTCTTTGGAGCGATAGCCTTTGGCCAAAAGCGATAAAACGTCTTTTTCGCGAGGTGACAGCTCTGAGGTTTCGCAGGGACCCGCTGCAGGCATTTGCCGGAAGGTGGAAACGACCATACGGGCAATATGGCTGGACATCGGCGCGCCTCCAGCGTGAACATCCGCGACAGCGCGAAGGATCTCATCCGGGGAAACGTGTTTGACGAGATATCCGCTCGCGCCCGCTTTCAATGATTCAAAGACCTGTTCGCTGTCTTCCTCCACGGTCAGCATGATAAACTGCGTTTTCGCGAGCGATGCTTTCAAGCGTGCCACGCATTCGATTCCCCCGCGAGCAGGCAGGTGGATATCCATTAAGACGACGTCCGGGTTCACCATTGGAAGCTGCTTTAGCGCTTCTTCCGCGGTGCGGCAGGACAAGACGCATGAAAAACCCGGGGCTGCGTTGATCAAGACCGCGAGATTCTCGCGAACGGTCCGGTCATCTTCAACCATCGCCACCCGAATGCTCATGCCTGCACTCTTTCTTTTGCCTCGGATTGCGTTCCTATCGGAATTCGAAACGTTAGCGTAGTACCCTTTCCATGAGCTGACGCGTAGGCAAACCGCCCTTGAATTCGCTCAAGGCGGTCGCGGATGTTGTGTAATCCGTGGCCAATTTGCGGAATGTCGGTGAATCCTTTTCCGTTGTCGATAATCTCAAGGACCAGTGCGCGCTCCTCGAACATCATTCTGACCACTACCTCGGTCGCGGATGAATGGCGAACGACATTCGTGAGCGCTTCCCGCATCGCCAGTGTCAACTGATGACGGCTTTCGGAATCCACATGCAAATTCGGAATTTCATCAGGAAACTCGAGTCTCCCCCGAATTTGGTCCGACTGAAGAAACTGCGCTGTTTGTTGTTCCAGAAAGCTGGCGAGGCTCGGGACTGTGTCGCAACGCGGGTTGATGGCCCAAACCACCTCGCGCATCCGTTCGGCCAGTGTGCGCGTGTGCTGCGCGGTCTCGTTGAGGCGATTGGAGCAGGCCGGCATTTTTTGGGCGTCACGGCCAATCACATCCAATTCGAGCGCCAGGCCGGTGAGCGCCGTCCCAAGATCATCGTGTAAGTCGCGCGCGATCCGCGTCCGTTCACGTTCCAATCGGGCATTCTGTTCGGCGGTCAAGACGCGGCGTTGCCATTTCAGCCGCCACCCGGTTAGTCCTCCAGTGACGCCGAGAATTCCGAGCGCTGAGAGAATCGGAAACCAAATCGTTTGCGTGAACGTCGGGGCCAATGAGAAAGCAAATGGAGCGCGAGTCTCATTCCAGACCCCATGATTGTTGCACGCCTTCACACGAAATAGGTAATTTCCCGGCCTCAGATTGGTATAATACGCAAGCCGTTCTGACGGCGCCGCGTTTCGCCAATCAGAGTCGTATCCTTCCAGTTTATATTTGAAGCGAAGCCTTTCCGGCGCGACAAAAGTATTGGCCGTATATCTGATCTCCACAACTCGGGCGCGCCCAGGTTTTAATCGCACGGTCGAGGTTCTCTCCACCGCTCTCAAATTGTCCACGCGTGAACTCTCTGGAATCGCGTTTCCCGCGCCATCCCCATAGATGGCCTCACCGTCCACTTTTACTTGCTCGAGGACGACTCCGGGAGGCGCTTCACTGGTCGAGATCCGTTCGGGATCAATTACCACGACTCCCATCATGGTCGGAAACCAGAGCCGGCCATCGTCCGCTTTGCAGCCGGCGGGCTGGTGTTCTCCATTGGTTTCGCTGCTCACCATTCCGTCGGCCGTGCCGAACACAGCGCACGCCGCCTCGGGCTTTTGACCGGCCGCAATCGCATTCAACTCAGCGCGGGCCATTCGAAAAATTCCGCGATTGGAACTGAACCAGAGATAACCTTTATCGTCCTCCAGAATGTGATTGATGAGGTTATCAAGAAGACCGTGGCGAGTCGTAAAGGTGACAAAACGCGGTTGGTTCTCAGAAAGAACCAACCGATTCAATCCATGATGCGTCGCGATCCAAAGGATACCCTCCGAATCTTCATGCAAAGCGATGACGAAATCGTCCGCCAGGCCATCCTCCATCGTGAACTGGCGTAACTCTCCATGCTGCCGTCGATACAAGCCACTCCGGCGGGAACCAAACCACATTGCGCCGTCACGCGCCTGCAGTGAAAAGCGGATTTCTACGGCGGGCAGTCCCGGCAACTGAAGCTCAAGCCCTTTTTGAAAGCAGCGGACTCGACGGTCCGTTCCCACCCAAAGCCGGTCCATGCGATCAAGATAAAGGGCTTGCACCGATTCGCCTTCAAACAAAACACTCTCCGATCCATTCGGCTTGCGTTCGAGCAATCCGTTCTTCTGCCTATCCCAGTAATCCATCCAAAGCGTCCCATCCGGATGGGCCACGACGCACCGGATTCCTGCAACCTGCTTGGAAGTTGATTCGGGTGCGACCCGCCACCGGCCGAGGCACGATGGACCGTGTTTCGTCGCGGTCCAAATGGTTTTGTTCGGTCCTTCGCTCACCGACCATATTTCATCGCTGGGCAGCCCGTCGGCCTTTGTGATGACCTTGATTGCGCGCCGGCGCATTTGGAATAGTCCTGCATCCGTCGCAATCCAGAGGCTTCCCTCCAGATCTTCAAGGAAAGCAGTAACGTTCGGCTGCCGCTCGCCTTGAATTAATTCCATCGGCTCGAAATTAAAGCCATCGACGTGATGCAAACCTGCATTGTGCAGGGTCATCCAGATTGTCCCATTCCGTTGACGAAAAAGCATCTCCAGATCGGCGGGCAAATCGGTTCCCTTTGATGCGCCGTGGTGAGGCGCGACGGTTGGAAAGAGATCGACTGATCCATTCCAAAAACGATCGCGAGAGCCGAACCAGATCTGGCCGTCGGCATCGCCGACCAAAGCGTGAATTGTGGGTCTCGTACCGATTCCAAGCGGAAGGTAAACGAGATTGGTGGCCGCTGGTAAGAAAGCCGGACCTTTCGGCGTCACGACCGCCACTTGCCCGTCCGGCAGCACGAGGAATTTGTGTTCCGGAACACGGAAACCGGTGACTTCTATCGGCCAGATTACTTCGGTAAATGGCCCGTCCGGAAAGCGGCCTATTTTATGACGATCTCCGGCCATCCACAATCCTCCTGCCGAATCAACCGCCAATTCCCAGACACCCTTGGTCGGCAGCCCGTTGTCCTCCGTGAATCGCTTCCAGGCGCCCTCCCGAAACCGAACCAGGCCATCTCGGGTGCCAATCCACAATGTGCCGTCGGGCGTCGCCGCGAGAGCGTTTATCTCATCACTCGCCAGCGCGGGAGTGTTATAGCGATTAAATATCGTAAAACGCAGCCCATCAAAACGCGCCACTCCAAACCATGTGCCCAGCCACAAATAACCATCGGTGGTTTGCGCTAATGCTGAAATTCGGTTCTGCGGAAGGCCCTTATCCGCCGTCCAGCGCTGAATCGTAAAATCGCGCGCGGTCAAAGGCTCGGCAGCAAGATTCAATTCCGCCAAATCGCCGCATAAGCTCATCATGGCCAACCAGCCTGCGAAAAATTTTCGATGGATTTGGCACACGATCATGAGGGTCCATTGTTGGCACGAACTGTTGCGCGGGAAAAGGCAGATCACAGGCACCCCGTGCTTTTTGGCTGATCATGAGCGGCCAAATCGCTGCGGATTGTTCCAAAAGCGCCCGGACCATCCTCACAGCAGAAAATACCGCGCCCGATAGAACCGCGCACTCTGGCCGGGCATCGGTCCTTCATTCAAGGAGACAACGGATTCGGTTGTCGTCTGGTCGCTCACCGTCTCCCATTGCTGCAAATCAACTGAGGCTTCCACCTGCACACGAACGCCGATCGGAACGTTCAGTGATAAGGTGGGGCCGCGATCGGCATTAAATGAAATCAAAGGACGAGGAGTTCCTTTCCGAATGGTGTTGTTTCCGGAGTCGGCGATATAGAGATTACCCTTGCGGTCACACGCCAGACCACGAGGCGTCTGAAAACGCGCCGCGTTTCCAGTTCCATCCGCGGCGCCAATCCTTCCTGCAATTCCTCCGACAGTCGTGACAAGGCCATCAGGAGTGACCCGGCGAATGGTGCTGTTGTCCCGGTCTGCGACGAATACGTTCCCCGCCGGATCCGACGCAATCCCCCATGGGCTATTGAATCGTGCCGAGGTTCCGAGTCCATCTGCGCTCCCCGGCGTTCCCGCCAAGCCGGCAAGCGTTGTTACCATGCCGTCCGATGACAGCTTGCGAATGGTATGGTTTAGGTAATCCGCTATGTAGAGGTTCTCGGATTCGTCTATGCAAATGCCGATGGGATTATTAAAACGCGCGGCGCCGCCTGTCCCATCCGCCGTTCCGAAATTTCCCGCCGATCCCGCTAGAGTCGTGACGATCCCGATCGCGCTGATTTTGCGTATTGTGCAATTGCCTGAGTCGGTCACATACAGGTTCTGCGCATGATCAACGGCAAGGCCGCGCGGCCTATTGAAACGGGCCGCGGCCCCGATGCCATCTGAATTACCTGCGGTGCCCGCCCGCCCTGCGATCGTGTTGACAGATCCCGCCGGGGTGATCTTCCGAACGGTGTGATTGTTGGCATCGGCGATGTACAGGAAACCGGCGCTGTCCACCGCAATCCCAATAGGCTGATAAAACCGCGCCGCACTGCCATCGCCGTCCGCACTCCCGCTTGACCCAGCAAGTCCAGCAATCGTCGTCACGAATCCGCCGGGGGTTATAACGCGAATGGTATTGTTTTCGTAGTCGGTAATATAAGTTTTTCCCGTCTCATCGACCGCCGCGCCGAATGGTGAGTAAAAATGCGCTTCGTTTCCAAATCCATCTTTCGCGCCACTCATTCCTCCTGTTCCAGCCAGAAGCGCAAACGTGTAAACCGGCGCCGCGGATTTGGTGAGGCTTCCGGTGGTATCAACCGGCGCGCCGCCAGTGACCCAAGCAACAGCATTTCGCAGTTCACCGGTATTCTCTCCGCCGAGATTCGGAGCGCCATCAGCCGTCGTCCTTCCTATGCCTTCATTAAATGGGTAATACGCAACCAGGTTCGCTTCCTCTCTGCTGAGCGCCCGGTTCATGTTCGCCTGAATCTGTATCTGGCTGTGCGCCGCGTTCCAGATTTGGACTTCATCCAAGCGCCCCACAAAGTGGCTGCGAAAGCCCCCGAGAATTCCCGGGTAGAGTCCTAATCGCATTGGCGCGGTGGTCGTGGGAGGGCCTGCGGTTCCAGTCCAGGAAAGTGATGTCTTCAAAGCGCCGTCCACATAGAGTCTTCCTCCCGAGGCGTCCACGGTGAAAGCGATATGATGCCAAAGGCCATCGGCAACGTCGCCGCCGTCCAGTCCGTCTCCACCGCCCCAAATATGGCTGCCGCTGTTCCTTAAGTACCAAGCCCGAATGTGCCCTTGAACCAGAGTGACGCTGTACCCGTTAAACGAACTGGCTAAGTACTTGTTCACGACTCCGAGTTTCGAATTCGGATCTCGATCCGTTGTGTTTAGCCACATGGTCACCGTCAATGGAAAAGCATTCAGAGCACTGGCGTGGCCGACCTCGACAAAGCTATTCGTGCCATCGAAATTTAGCGCATAGCCGGAGGAGTTTTCCGCCCGCGCCGAACCAAACCAAGCAATGGCAGCCAGCGCGACAATTGTTTTGAATATTCCTCGGTGCCTTTCCATGTAGCTCCGCAACGCGATTCCGCCGCTTCTTGAATGCCTCAAACCATTAACCTTTCCGAAGATCGCCGCAAAGGGGCTTGATACGCATGCGCGCGCGCTGATGGAAAAGAGCCAGCCCGGCAAAACAAGCGCTTAAACAAAGAAAGCCGTTTATCGATTCCGGTAAAGACTGGGTGAGCGTCCCCGCGTAGGCAAAGTTGTCCACTAAAGTGTATGGGATGAAATCATATCCATCCCAGTTTTTGTTGAGAATGATGTAATCGATCTCGCCGCCGACGTAACCAATGAACTGGCTGGCTCTCGTTATCGGCACGGAGGCGCTTTCGATGGCGCCATTGCGGAGGTGCACAGTGAAATTCAATGGGCTGCCATCGGCGGGGCCTTTGAAATTCGAGTCGGCTCCGAAGTCAGCGCCGAATGCATTCACTCCTGCCGGAAAATAGATTTCTCCCAGATGTCGCCCAACCAACAGAGTGGAGGTGCCGTCCAGGGAGTAAAAACCGTTCTCCACCTCCGGCGCCAGGATGTAGGTTTCAAATCCAAATGGAAACGGACCGCTTCCCACAAACCGTACCCCCTCAACTGTGATGCCTTCCGATGCGCCTGTATCTTGGCCACTGGCGCGGTAGTAGCCAGTGCCGAACGGATAATTTTGTGGATAGGAGGCCGTTCCGACCAATCCTTCCAGATCGCTGGAAGCAGTCGGCGTGACGAGGGCGTTGAATTCTGCCCGATCAAAAACTAAGGGCAACGCGCGATTTTGAACGGTCGCGAAGTTTGCGAGCAAAAGCACCAGCCCAATTTTGGCAGTTCGATTCCAGCATTTCATATTTTTCACCAGCAATCTGTGATCTTATTCAAATTTTTGCGTCGATGCGGAAAGCACGAAGAACCTGTCCACTTTTACGAGATCGGCGCGCGTGATCTGCCTTCAGCATTGGCAGCATCCGGAACCTTTGGTATCTACAAAAATGTAGATGCGCTTCCATTCTCCTGTTTTCCGCGGTTCATGTTTTTGGAACTCACAGGACGGTGGTCAGAAAATGCGCGCAATTTTCGAATGGATTTCTCATTAAAATGGCCCAGCAGAGGAACGGAATTTTGTTCCTTATGAACGGAGGCTCTTGCTATTCTGGATTTAATGAACTCCCGATTGGTTAGTCTATTCGCGCTCTTGTTCGCGGGCCTTGCCTGCTGCTCGCTCGCTGCTGAACCACTCAAGCTCCACACGCGCCGCCAAATCGAGACCGCGCCGAAAAGCGGCCAGTGGCAGGCGCAGGAGAAGACGGTCGAGTGGGACGCAAAGAAGACCGCTATCGTGATTTGCGATATGTGGGACCAGCATTGGTGCAAAGGCGCGACGGAACGGGTCGGCGAAATGGCCACCCGCATGAACGAAGTGGTGAAAGCCGCCCGCGCCAAGGGTATTTTGATTATTCACGCTCCGAGCAGCACGATGAAGTTCTACGAAGGCACTCCGCAGCGCAAACGCGCGCAAAACGCTCCCGCTGCGAATCCGCCGGTCCCGCTCAAAGGCTGGTGCAATCTCGATCTCACGAAGGAATCCGCGCTGCCCATCGATGATTCGGACGGCGGTTGCGATGACAATCCGCAATGCAAACAAGGCTCACCCTGGACCCGGCAAATTGCCACCATCGAGATCGCCGAACAGGATGCAATCACCGATTCATCCGAGGCTTACAACTTGCTGCAAGAGCGCGGAATCGAGAACGTCATCGTGATGGGTGTTCACGCGAACATGTGCGTGCTTGGGCGGCCCTTTTCGATTCGGCAAATGGTCGGCGAAGGCAAAAACGTTCTGCTCATGCGCGACATGACTGACACGATGTATAACTCCCGCCGCCGCCCGTTTGTCAGCCATTTCCGCGGCACTGACCTGATCGTTGGCCATGTTGAACGTTTCTGGTGCCCTTCGATCACGAGCGTTGATTTTCTCGGCGGCGAACCATTTCGGTTCTCGAAGGACCCGGAAAATCCTAAATACAAACGTGCCGCCACTGAGACGTATGTGCGCCCCGGCGAAGCAGGTCCGCTCAGCCCGGAAGATTCCGCCAGATCGTTCACCATTGCCGAAGATTTGCAAATCGAGCAAGTGCTGGCCGAACCAGACGTTCGTCAACCCCTTCATTTATCCTGGGATGATCGCGGCCGCCTTTGGGTCGTTCAATACATTCAATATCCCGCGCCGGCAGGACTCACGCTGATCAGCAAGGACCAGTTCTGGCGCGCGGTTTACGACAAAGTTCCGCCCCCGCCGCCGCATCATTTCAAGGGCGAGGATAGAATCACGATTCACGAAGATACCGATGGCGACGGGAAATTTGATCGCCACAAAACATTCATCGAAGGACTCAGCATCGTCACCGCGGTCGAACATGGTGGCGGCGGGCATTGGGTCCTCAACCCGCCATATCTGCTGTTTTTCTCAGACACCAATCACGATGACGTGGTCGATTCGGATCCAGTTGTGCATCTCACTGGTTTCGGGCTGGAGGACACCCATTCGGTCGCCAACAGCTTGCGCTGGGGACCGGATGGGTGGCTTTACGGCGCGCACGGCAGCACCGTGACCGCAAACATTGTTCGCCCCGGACTCGACGATAAACCAATCGCGCGCATCATGGGGCAGGCGATTTGGCGATATCATCCGAAGACGCGCCGGTTTGAGGTTTTTGCGGAGGGCGGCGGCAACGCATTCGGTGTCGAGATGGACGATCAGGCGCGCATTTTCTCCGGCCATAACGGCGGCAACACGCGCGGATTTCATTACGTGCAGGGCGGCTATTTGCAAAAGGGCTTCGAGAAACATGGCCCGCTCTCAAATCCATACGCGTTCGGATATTTCAAGCAGATGGAGAACAACAATACAGAGCGATTCACGCACACGTTTGTGATTTATGGCGGTGGCGCTTTGCCAGAGCGCTACAATGGCCAGTTATTTGGTGTCGAGCCCTTACAGGGCCGCGTGGTTTTGAGTGATGTGCTGCGCGACCGGTCTTCGTTCAAGACCCATGACCTCGGCTATCCGGTTACGACCACTGATCGCTACTTCCGACCTGTCGAAATCAAGGTCGGGCCGGACGGCGCGATCTATGTGGCTGATTGGTATGACCGCCAGGTCACCCACACCCACAACTACGAAGGCAATATCGACAAGAGCAATGGGCGCGTTTATCGCATTAAGGCGAAAAATCCAGCGTCTGCGCCTGCGCTTCCGATTTTTGGCGGGGACAAACCTGCTATTGGCAGTCTTTTGCAACTTGGCAGTCCAAATCGTTGGGTTCGCCAAAACGCGTTGCGCGAAATTGCATCGGAAAGCCCCGAAAGCAAAGCGACCCTCGGTCCAAAATTGAAAAAGCAGGCCATTGAGAATACCGGTCAATACGCTTTGGAATGTTTCTGGGCTTTCAACTTATGCGCTCCTCTCGACGATGAAAGCGCGCTGGAATTTCTGCGCCATCGCGATCCTCACGTCCGTGCCTGGACCGTTCGTCTGCTCGGCGACCGCAACCAGGTTACGCATCAAATTTCGGACGCGCTGCAAAGCATGGCCGAACGCGAACCGCACGTCGAAGTTCGCAGCCAGCTTGCCAGCACCGCCAAGCGCCTTCCGGCCAGCGACGCGCTGCCAATAGTGAAGGCGCTCCTCACGCATAATGAGGACGCCAGCGACATCCACATTCCACTTCTTCTTTGGTGGGCGGTTGAATCCAAAGCCGAGTCTGATCGCGATGCGGTTCTCGCCCTTCTCAAAGATGCTGCCTTCTGGAAACACGAAATTGTCCGGACCACCATTACGGATCGCCTGATGCGGCGCTATGCTCTCGCCGGCACCCAGAAGGATCTGCGCACCTGCGCGCAAATCCTCCAACTCGCGGTTCAAAATGGCGAAGGGAAACGGCTGCTCGCCAGCTTCGAAGACGCAATGAAGGGCCGCCCGCTTTCGGCGGTTCCGCGCGAACTTGATGAGGCCCTGGCCGCCGCGGGCGGTGCAAGCTTGCCGCTGGCCATTCGCCGAGGTGACTCGGAAAGCATTGCGAAAGCAATCGAAGTTATTGGCCATCAAGGCAAATCGCCGGCGGCGCGTGCCGAACTTATCCAGGTGTTCGGGGAAGTAAAAACTCCCGCCGCACTTCCTCCTTTGCTGCGCCTGGTGCGAATTGAAAAAAACGCTGTCGTGCGCCGCGCCGCCGTTGCCGCACTGCAAATCTATGACGACGCCAGTATTCCCGCCGCCTTGCTTTACGTGATTGGGAATGTTCCCGCGGATTTGGAACTGGCCGCTTACAACGTGCTCGTTTCCCGCGAACCGTGGGCAGATACGCTGCGCAAGGCGGTTGAAAGTGGAAAAATCGAACGCAAATCTGTTCCGGCGGAAATTGTCGAAAAGCTCCGCTCGTTTCCGGAACTGACCGCATCCGTTGATTCCATTTGGGGAGTCCGTCAAACTCTCACCAACCAGGTTCTTGATGAAAAAATCCACCACTTTTCCGGTATTATCCAGGGTGGCAAAGGCGACCCTTTCGCGGGATATAATTATTTCAATTTGATGTGCGGCACTTGCCATACCCTCTTCGGTGAAGGCGGAAAAATTGGGCCAGACCTGACCGTATATAAACGCGATGATCTCGCCACGATGCTCATGAACATCGTGAACCCGAGTGGCGAAATCCGCGAGGGCTATGAAAATGTTCTGGTTGAAACCAAGGACGGCCGAAGCCTTTCCGGGTTCATTGCGGAGAAATACGACGACGCACTGGTTTTGCGCGCGCTCGACGGCGCCAAAACTCTCGTCGCCAATAGCGAGATCGTTTCCAGCAAAACGACCGGCGCGTCGATTATGCCTGAAGGTTTGCTCGAGGCGCTCGAGGAACAGCAAGTCCGCGACCTTTTTGCCTATCTTCGCAGCACTCAGCCGCTCGTAAAGCAACGCTGACGACGTTTCCCTGTTGGTAATCCAGCAATGCGGAGTGCGACAGTTATAAGCGAATCGCCCTTACATTAGCGGATCTGAGGAAAGATTTTATAGAGCAAGAGGTAAATGACCACTCCCGTGAAGGATACATAAAGCCAGAGGGGCAAGGTCCAGCGGGAGATTTTCTTGTGCAATTCCCATCGGGCGCGGACTGCGCGGGAGACGCTCATGATCACGAGCGGAACGATCACGACCGCCAACACCGTATGAGTTAAGAGAATAAAAAGATAAATTGGGCGAAACCACTGCGGCTCGGCGAAAACGGTGCGTCCGGCATTAAGGTGATAGGTAATGTAACTCGCGAGGAAGAGGGTGGAACTGACCAGAGCGCAGATCATGCAGTTTCGGTGGGCAATCTGGTGGCCGCTCTTGATGAAGAGAAAGCCAGCGGTCAGAAAAACGGTGCTTGTGCCATTCAAGCAGGCGTTCAAAGCGGGAAGATCGGTAATGCTCATCGTCTTTCCCGCAAGAGTGCGCGAATATCCGCCGCGATTTTTTCCTGGAATCCCGGTTCCAGGCTTTCATACGTGCCCCGCACTTTGCCGAATTTATCGACCAACACAAATACGGTTGTATGGATGAACAGATCATTCTCGTTTTCGCGACTTGCGGGGTCTTTTTCTTCAGCGCCCAACTTGAGACTGTCATGCGCGACAGCTCGGATGCCCGCTTTGGTCCCAGTGAGGAATTGCCAGCGCGACGGATCAGCGTTGAATTTTTTGGCGTAAGCGGTCAGGACTTCGGGCGTGTCATGCTCAGGATCGGTAGTGAGCGTGACAAAGCGGACGTTTTCGCCAACTGGAAACAGGTTCTGCAGTTTTGACATTTCTTCGGTCATGCGCGGGCATGGACCCGCGCAGAGAGTGAAGATAATGTCGGCCACCCAGACTTTTCCTTCGAGATCGCCAAGGGTGATTGGCTCGCCGGCCTGGTTGGTAAGAGTAAATGGCTGAACGACGAAGTATTCGGGCAGGTTCGAGCGGCTATTTCGCGATTGAACGAAGAGAATCGCGATTGCCACGAGCGCGAACGCCAAAACGCCCCAAAGAGCTATTTGCAACGCGCCGGAAGAGCGCGAAGCGGAAGAAGAGTCGGGCGGCTCCAACTCACTCAAAGCTTTGCCCCACGGCGCCGGCGGTGGCGCTCTTAGTGGTGATAAATTCGTTATATTGCTCCGGGTTCACCACATGAAATTCACCCTTCATAAAGTAGTGTGAATTGCCACAAAGTTGCGCGCAGTTGATCAGGAAAACTCCGTTGGTCGTGGGCTTGAACCAGATCGGGATGGCCATGCCCGGAATGGCGTCTTGCGTGACGCGGAGCGGGTTCACTTTGAAAGAGTGAATGACATCCTTCGAACTTATGTAAGCAATGACGGGTTTATCGTTTGGAACGATAATGACATTTTGATCGCCGGTGAAATTGTCTTTGACCGCAGGGTCCGTGTAATCCCATCCGAACTGGTTTGTATTATTCACCAGGTGAAAATCCTGCTTTCCAAATTTTCCGTCCTTTCCCGGATAAACGGAATTCCAGAGAAACTGCTCAGCGACAACGCGAATGACAGTGGCTTTGGATTCCGGCGGGAATTGATCAGCAAACTTCGCCCAAAGCGGGATAGAAAGCCCTATGAGCAAAACGCCTTCGACGAGGGTGACGGCGATCTCGATATAGCTGGAAGCATGCGTTTGGGCGCCGATATAGCTGGCACGCGGATTTCGCGAGGCGCGAAAGCGGGCGAGAACGTAGCAAAAGTAAGCGAACCAGCCAATGAAAAGCACCGCCATGAGGTAATGAACCCACAGAATAAACTTATCGACTTCGTAGCCGTGCTCGGATGCGAGAAACGGCAATCCTAAATACTTCATCATGGTACGGGTCTGTTATCCGTTGGTTGGAGTTTCAGTGAGCTCAGATGCAATCTGTTCCGGCACGGCGGCCATTTGCGAACTTCGGTGAACTAAATAAACGAAAAACCCGGCAATGCTAAACAGCACGCAGGAAATAATGAGCAAAAGTGAAAAAATACCCATGTTCATTCCCTTGGCCATAGAGGAATCGGACTGGCCGAAACAGGCAGCGCACGCGAAAAGGTTCGCGCTTGAGAAATGTCCCAACGCGCCAAGGGCGGCCATTTGCATTGTCCTCCGGATCATAGGTAGCTGATATGCTTCAATTTTCGGAGAAAGTAACGTCCATAGGCGAGGAAACCAGCGACCGCGATGATGGAAAGAATTCCATAGATCAGGTCAGCGGTTGATCCTTCGGGGCTGAAATACTGCCTCCAGGCCCAGACTCCAAACAGCACGGTCATGAGCGAGGACGCGCAGATAAAAACAATATGGATCGCTTTCAGGGACATCAGTGTCTCATGTGAATAAAGCTATCGGGCGACGTTGACCACAGCGTAAGATACATCAGGCCGATGAAGAAGAAAACCGTTGCGCCGAGCACTCCGTAAATCATTTTCCGCTCATCAATCAAATGCATAAAAAATCCAGCAACCAGAGCCGCTTTGATCGTAGCGATCACGAGGGCCACGATGATATTGATCGAAGCGCCGCCAAAATCGATGAACGACGCCCAGACCGTCAATAGGGTGCCGATGAGCAACGCGCCAAAAACGATCAGATATTTGCGCACTTCCTTGCTGACGTCGTGCCCATGTCCATGTCCGGGCGCATGATCGTGAGTATGCCCGTGCGTATGGACTGCCGCCGCGGAGGTGCTGTGTGAATGATTTGCCATAGTTAAAGCAGATAAAGCACTGGAAAGAGGAAAATCCAAACAAGATCGACAAAGTGCCAGAACAGGCCCGAGACCTCGATTCGATTAGTGAAACGTTCGGGATCAGTGAACCACATCTTGTTTCCCGGCCCGAGCAAAAAGCCAATTACCAACGCACCGCCGATAACGTGAAGCGCGTGCAAGCCCGTCAGGGTAAAATAAATGGCCATGTAGGTATTATGCCATGGTCCGTAGTTATCGATCGCCGGTTTGCCAGCTTTATTCATGGCAATTTCGGACAGCATTACCGTGCGCTCATGATGCTCGCCGGCGTGCTCACCTTCGGCGGCAGTCGTCGGATGGCTGGCTCCGTGTTCTCCCTCGGCTGGTGCGCCGCCATGACTTTGCCGCGCGGAAGCTGGCTGGCGATGTTTTTCCGATAGGTGGAAGGTGTACGAATTTGTCGTTTTCGAAATCAAGTGGCCATCCACGATCGAGCCGTCTTTGAGGTGAACTTCGTAATGCAGGAACTTATCCCGGTACTCAAAGGATTTGATTACGAGGAACATTCCCGCACAGGCGACGGTAATGGTTTGATAGATTTTGAACCGATCGAAGCGGTTCATTTTGAGCGATGCCCACGCCATTACGACCGTCACTGAGGAGCAGATCAGAACAAGCGTATTGATCGTACCGAGCGGAATGTTCAAAAGCCCGTGCGGCCATGTTCCGGGCGACGCTCCGACACGCAGCAGAATATAGCTGGAGAACAGAGCCCCGAAGAGCATCACTTCGGAAGCGAGAAACAACCAAATACCTACCTTGGCATTGTAAAGCCCGGTATCCTCGCGAGCGTGTGTTGTATATGGAATGTCCATGAAAATCTAGGCTGAAGCTTTTTTGGCGAGCGCTTCCGACATGCTTTGCGGGGTGAAATCGCGCGCATGGCCGGGAACGCTGTATTCGTAGGGGCCTCGATAAACGGTCGGAACTACCGCAAAATTTCCATGAGGAGGAGGAGTTGGTGTTTGCCAGTCGAGCGTGGTTGCCCCCCAAGGGTTGTCGGAGTTGGTTGGTTTGCCATGCTTAATGCTCCAGAAGACGTTAATAATGAAGGGTATCTGCGAAACCGCCAGCATCCATGCCGCCATCGAGATTGTGCGGTTGGAATAGATCATCGCGTCACTCAAAGCGCCCAGCGCTTTCGGATTGGTCGCGGCCGAGTAATTGACCGCTCCATCGTACATGCGGCGCAACATACCAGCCATGCCCTGGGCAAACATCGGTTGGAAGATAAGATTCATGAAAATCAGCGAAGTCCAAAAGTGAACCTTGCCCCAGGCTTCGTTCATGAAGCGGCCAGTCATCTTGGGGAACCAGAAGTAGATTCCCGCGAACATGGCAAAGATGGTCCCTGGCGCGACGATGTAATGGAAATGCGCGATGACGTAATAAGTGTCGTGGAGGTGCAGGTCCGCAAAGCTAAAGCCAAGCGGCAGCCCAGTTAATCCGCCGATTCCGAACATCACCAGGAAGGCGAGAACGAAACACATCGGAGTGTTGAAGCGAATCGACCCGCCCCAAAGCGAAATGAAGAAGACGGTCAGAATGATGACGGACGGAATGGAGATGATAATCGTGGTGGTTTGGAAAAAGGTGCTGATCGCGGTGCCCATCCCAGTCAGATACATATGATGCGCCCAAACAATGAACGAGAGGAAACCGATGGTCAGCACTGAATAAACCAACGGCTTATAGCCCCAAAGCGGTTTGCGGATATTATTCGCGAGCACTTCCGCGACAATTCCCATTCCAGGAAGAATAAGGACATACACTTCCGGGTGAGCGAGAAACCAGAAAAGGTGCTGCCAAAGCAAAGGACTTCCCCCGCCGCTGATATCCACCGGCCTGCCTGAAACCATCAGGCCTGTCGGCAGGAAGAAACTACAACCGAACACCTTGTCCATGAGCTGCATCAGCGCCGCCGCTTCGAGTGGCGGGAAGGCCAGCAGAAGCAAAAAGCCGGTGACAAACTGCGCCCAAACGAAAAAGGGCAAGCGCATCCAGGTCATTCCCGGGGCGCGCAATTGGATGATCGTGGCGAGGAAGTTGACCGCGCCCAGCAGCGATGAGGTGATCAGACAGACCATGCCAAAAATCCAGTAGGTCTGGCCATCTGTGGGAATGACCGAAGCCAGCGGGGAATAAGATGTCCAGCCTCCCTGCGCCGGTCCGCCCGGAATGAAGAAGCTGATGAGCATGATGACGCCGCCAATGAAAAAGACCCAATAACTCGCCATGTTAATACGAGGGAAGGCCATATCCGGAGCGCCGATCTGCAAAGGAACGACGTAATTTCCGAAAGCGGCAAAGGCCAGTGGAACAATTGCGAGGAAGACCATGATCGTGCCGTGCATCGCGCCGAACATGTTGTAAAGGTCCGAACTCATAACTCCGCCCGAAGCGGGAGCGCCCATTAGTTTTTCGAGAATTCCCCCAACTACCGGAATGGGCTGGCCGGGATAAGCGAGCTGCCAGCGCATCACGGTCATGAGAAAGAAACCAAAAAGCAGAAAGCAAAGGGCACTCAGGCCGTATTGCAGCCCAATAATCTTATGGTCCGTCGAAAAAATGTATTTTCGCCAGAACCCAAGTTCCTCGTGATGATGATGTGCGTCATCATGGGCTCCCGCGTGGTCGGTATGTGTCGAATGCTCCATGTTATTTAAATTGTCGCGATCTGACCCATGCTTCAAGTCAAGGCCGGCAAGTAAACGTCGCCACCGGCGGCAGTGTCAAGAGCCAGATCATTTCACCTTGTCTAAAACCAACAAACCCAGCAGCGCTGGCAGATATACGATCGAAGCGAGGAATAAATGCCTCGCCCGCTCCGGTGTCAAATGCCGGGAAAACTGAATGGCAAAAATCAAAAAGGCAATGCCAAGCAAAAGCGCGCCTCCAAAATAAATGACTCCCGCGACGCCAAGCAACGCCGGGAAGAGGCTCACCGGAATCAGGCCAATCGAGTGGCAGACAGCTTGCGCGGCGGTTCTGCTCCCATCCGGGTCGATCACCGGGAGCATTCTGAATTGCGCGCGCGCATAGTCGTCCCGATACAGCCAGGCGATAGCCATGAAATGGGGTAATTGCCAGATAAAAAGAATCGCAAAAAGCGACCAACCCGCGGCGGAGATTTCGCCAGTCGCGGCGGTCCAGCCCATGAGCGGCGGCACGGCGCCCGGAACGGCTCCCACCAGAGTGTTGAGCGTTGTTACCTTTTTCAGCGGCGTATAAACGAAGAGGTAGCTAGCCAGAGTGAGAGCGCCGAGAAAACTGGTCAAGACGTTCACTGCCAGCGCAAGGTATAGAAGCCCGGCTGTTGAAAGGAGCACTCCGATCAGCAATACGGAGTCTGGAGTCATCCGCCCCGAGGGCAGGGGACGGTCTTCGGTGCGCCGCATTTTCGCATCGAGATCGCGTTCTAAAAGCTGGTTGAGCGCGGATGCTCCGCACGCCAGCAGCGCGGTTCCTAAAACTGCGTGCAGCATTTTCACCAGATCGACATTTCCGCGCGAGCCAGCGTAGTAACCGACAAAAGTGGTAATCAGGACCAGCGTTGTGAGCCGCGCTTTGACCAACTCGGCCAGATCGGCGGCGAGATTCGGCGCACGGATCGGCTCCGCAACCGCGGCCGCTTCGACTAGAACTGGAGCGGTCGCTTTCATCAGTTCAATACCGGTTCGGCTTGCACGACCACAATTGATTTTGCATGTCGCGCGGGCACACGCACGGCGAGCGCGCCCGAGCACAGGTAAAGGAGCGACCCCGCCGTGAGGCTCAAAGCGCCGCACGCCACATGCGCGGTGGCAATATCCGCTGCTTTGTTGCTCCAAACCGTAAACGCCCCAAGCAGTCCTTGCGCGAGAATCAGGCAGAACCACGCCGTCGAGAAACGAGCGATGCGTGGAGATCGCTCGCCTTTGCGAGCCAATATCGCGCATGAGCCGACTCCCAGCAGAATTAGCAGCGCAGTCATGCGGTGAGCCATGTGCAGGTAAATCTGCGCAGCGGTAATTGGTGAAAACTCACGATAATCAATGCGATTTTCGTTCGCGCGCTCCAGCGAGGCGGCATCGGTCGGCGGCCAAATCTTCCCATAGGCCAGCGGAAAATCCGGCACGGCGAGACCAGCATGTTGATGGCGCATCGTCGCTCCGAGAACTAATTGCCCGAGAATCAAGATTGTCGAGACCAAAACCAGCGGTTGGAACCGCGGATGGAACCGAACGCTTTGAGCTTGCTCCATCATCGCGCTCCAGCGCTTGCTCAAAAACAGCGCAATGGCGCAAACCAGCACCAGGAAAAGTTGGGCGAGTGCGGCATGAAAAATACCGAGTTCCTGTTTGTAGAGCGTTACACGCAATCCGCCGAGGACGCCTTGCAAAACGACCGCGAAAAACGCGATAACTCCGAGCCAGCGCAGCCAACGCCGCTCCTCTTTGATCCACAACCATGCGGCCAGTATCGTGGTGAGGAATCCCACCCCAGATGCGACCAGCCGATGGGTATGTTCGTAAAAAATCCCCCCGATCCATTTGGAAATGGGGAACAAAAACATGTTGTAACCGAAGGTTGTCGGCCAATCAGGAACAGCCATGCCCGCGCCGTGACTGGTAACCAGGCCGCCCACGCAGATCAGCAGAAGCGTTGAGAGGGCCGTGAAAACAGCAAAAACAGATAACGCAGGATTTCGGGTCGAACGGCGCACTTCCTTCTCTCTTAAAACAGAACCGCTGCGGAACACTCTGTCCGCAGCGGTAAATCAATCGCAAAAACTATTTCGCTTCGAAAGTGAAATTGGCTTCTTTGCTGCCACTTTCCTCGACGGTCACATCCATCGTCTGTTTGCCCGCTTTTCGATGCGCGGCTTCGATGGTGTATTTGCCGGGAGGAAGATTCGCGATTTTGAATTTTCCGTCCTTATCGCTCACGGAATAATAGGGATGATTCAAAACGGAAACGTAAGAAAACATCCAGGGATGCACGTCGCATTTGAAACGCAGAAATACTTCTTCCTTGGGGAAGACATATTCCAAGTCTTTGCCTTTGGGCAACTGCGCCATGTTCGATTCTTTATTTCCGGCCACGGCCGGCGTGGGATGGACGTTGTGCAGGACCGGGTCTGAATTGCGGACCAACAACTTTTGTCCCGTTTGAAGCCCGCTTACGTATGGATTGTACTCGCAGCCGGATTGATCGAGCAATCCTGGTTTTTCAGGCACTGGAAAGGTCTTTCCGGATAGCCCGTCCTTCACGTAAATAAAAGTGTCGGCAAGTTCGCCGTTCGCGCCAACCACATAAAGGCGCGTTTTCTTGGTGGGATGCAGCTTCCCGCACGTCGGGTCCAGCGGCAGGTCCTTTTCTGGCGGAGGCGTTCCTTTTAGGGTGATCTTCCCGACAATGTCCCCCGCGGAGACAAGTTGAAGAGAAGCAAAAAGAGCCGCCACAACCAAACAATGGCGTTTCACGTTCATAGTAATAGAGTAGAAGTTAACCACCGGACGCAACGTTATCACTCGATAAAATTGGCCGCAAGCACTTTGTGAAATTTTTCACAAGCTCAGCGATTTGACGCGGAAATGCGGCCAAAAATTCAACGAAGGCACGGGGTCCTTCATACAATTTATTTACAAATTTTTACCAGCCATGAGACAAATCGGAGGGAAAACCCTTTTACCCTCCAATTATGAAGACTCTTCGAATTGCTATCGGCGTGACTGTTATCAACTTTCTCATTTTAATGCCCCTGCTGTTTCGCGCGAATTCAGCCACAGTGCCGGAAATTGCTCCGGTGCTTCGCGCACGCGCGTTGGAAATCGTGGATGAACAAGGGCATGTCCGGGCAATGATTAAAATCTTTCCCGCTGATCCGACCGTAAAGATGCCTGACGGCACTTCCGGCTATCCGGAAACGGTTCTGCTGCGACTCATCAATTCCAAAGGAGCGCCAAACGTGAAAATCGCGGCCACCGAGGATGGTTCCGCTGTGAGCCTCGGCGGCGATTCCAACCCCACGCATGTGCAGATTCTCGCGCGGGGAACGAACACATCCTTCAAACTCCTCAATCATGATGGGCGTCAAAAATTGATTACGCCGGAGTGAATTGACGCGACCGCACCACAATAAGCCTACCCGCGCGAGGGACGTTCGGAACGTCAGCTTAGATCGGGCTTTTGGTTTTGGACACGAGATGCACACCGCCGATCATCATGCGCTTATCGACGGCTTTGCACATGTCGTAAATGGTCAGCGCCGCTACGGAAACAGCCGTTAAAGCTTCCATTTCGACGCCGGTGGAAGCCGTGATTTTTGCCGAGGCAGTAATTACGATTCGGTCGCGCGAGGCGGGGATATCAAAACTTACTTCGCAATGGGTGATCGGCAAGGGATGGCAAAGCGGGATGAGTTCGCCGGTTTTCTTCGCGGCCATGATGCCAGCCAGCCGGGCGGCCGCCAGGACATTGCCTTTGGCAATCTGGCTGCTTTCGATGAGATCAAGCGTGGTTGCTAAAACTGCGATCTCTCCGCGGGCGACTGCTTCCCGCGCCAATGGCGGTTTGGAACTAACATCCACCATCGCCAGTTGACCCGACGCATCTAAATGAGTGAGCTTTGCTTCTGCCATCAAGTCTCCACGGAAGATTTCCACTCCTGGATCACGGAGCGCATTTGCTCGGCCGCATTGAGACGGGGCGTGACGAATCGTGGCGTGAACCAAGGAAACAAGCCGAGCAAGTCCGAAGTGACCAGGATTTGGCCATCACAATCCTGCCCAGAACCGATCCCTATCGTAGGGATGGAAATCGATCTTGTGATTTCGACCGCGGCCGCTGGCGTCACTAATTCGAGCACAATGGCGAAAGCTCCAGCTTGCTCGAGAGCTTGCCCATCCTCCAGGAGCGATTGTCGTTCGGAATCCGCCTTTCCTTTGATCCGGTAACCTCCTTCTTCAACGACGCTTTGCGGAAGCATTCCCAAATGACCCATAAACGGAATGCCCGCCGCGATGATCGTTTTCACTTGCGGCAGAATTTTTCGGCCGCCTTCTGCCTTCACGCCATCAGCTCCAGCTTTAATGAGCCGTTGCGCATTTTTAAGCGCCGAACTGGGGTCGTCATAGGTGCGATACGGCAAGTCTGCGACGAGGAGCGCGCGCGGCTTTGCGCGGGCGGCAGCGCGAAGGTGGTGTTCGATTTCCTCCATCGTCACTGAGGTGGTGTCTGGATAGCCAAGCACGACCATTCCAAGCGAATCTCCGACGAGGATCACCGGGATGCCCGCTTCGTCCAGGAGGCGGGTCATGGGGAAGTCATAGGCCGTCAGGGCCGGAATTCTTTTCCGTCCTTTCATGGTGCGAATATCGTCGGCTGTAATGCGGGCCATGTATCTTAAATGACAAAGGACTAGTCGCTAAGCTCTACCGAAACATTTCGCACTCATTGAACAACCATCTTTAGAAACTCGGGGTTGGTGCGAAGCAGCGTCAAACTGCCGTTCGTCAAGGCATCCTTGGCGATATTGAATGCGTTACTATCGGCCTTGATCCGGGCGTTGCTGAGATCGATGGCCTTCTTTAGCGACTCTAGCGCGAGGGCTTGTTTGTTTCGCGATGCTTGCACTCGGGCCAGGTCGTACCAGGTTTCTGGACTGGCCGGCATTACTTGAGTTGCGCGGTTGAAGGCTCGTTCCAATCCTTCCACGTTGCCGATCTGTGAGTATGCGTTTGCCACGGATAAAACCACCTGAGAATTGGCGTTAGTGGCGTTGATCAGGCTATCCAGGACTTGAATCGCGTCGTTGCTGCGGCGCGCTTGAAGATAATAAGAGGCGAGCTGGAAGGCGTTTGTAAGATTCGCGGGATTGGTTTTGTAGAAAGCTTCCGCTGCGACAAGCTGTTGATTGACCAGGGGGGCCGGGGCGGGCGTGCCGGGCGCGGCCGTCACCTGACTTTTACGAATGTCCTGAATGTTTTGGGCGAGAGCCTCCATCGCGGGGTTATCAGGATCAAACTGCATGCAGGTTCGCACGATAAGTTCCGCATCCGCGGCCCGTCCTAAATTAACGAGTAAAGTGACATACTTATAGACAGCTTCCGGGCTGTAGGGGCAGTAGGCAAAAGCTTGTTTGTAAGCGAACTCAGCTTCTTTTAAACAACGCGCATTCTCCGCATTACTCTTCGGATATTGCACATGCCAAAAGTAGAGTCCGCCAATGGCGCTGCGCAATTTGGAAAACGCCTTTTGCGCGTTATCGTCGCGCACAAACTGGGGGGCGCCCTTGAAGCCTTTGAAATCGCGCCGGAGATAAACACGCTCGGCAAATTCACAAATGTCCTTGACCGGCGTATCATAAGTAATCCAGTTGCCCGTCAGCCGTTCGGAGTATTTGCTCCAGAACTCGTGATCTTTTGAAACCATCTCATCCGTGATTTCAGGCACCGGCTGCCGGTTGATCTTCATGATTATCCCGTATGGCGTTTGGTAGGGATACATCCAATCGAGCGGAAAGCTTTCTTCGACGAAGAAATCGTTGGTCGGATTTTTGTCAAAGATAACCTTGGTGAGCAGTCCATTGATCGCCATGACCGCCACTTGTCCTGAAACGGAGATTCGGTTGTCCACGATTCGCACGTCCTCCCCCGGCTTAATTTGCTTAGGCGCATTCGGGTTCGACATGTCATGCTGGAGCCTCTTTTGAGCGTCCTGGATATATTCTGAGAATGCGCGCTGCGAATCTTCGGGTGTGGGGGTAATGATTTCCTTCGAAAGATATGCCCCCACGTCGTAAGGATTGTTCACCATGTCGGGCGGCGGGGGTGGGGGATTATCCTGGATTGGATAGACACCTTTAAGGCGGCGCTTCTTCTCGATCTTTGCTCCAATTTTTGTAAACAATCGGTCGATCGGTAAAAACATGCGAGCGACTATATTCGTTGTGCCGCGTTCTTCCTCTTTCGTCGTCCGAAGGAAATTTGAAAAGAAGAATGGATCGTGCTGCGCGCTGCGATTGTAATGCGCGCGGATGTAATCAAGATACGTGCCGTCCGCCAGCGCGTTTTGAGTAATGAGATAAACATCGCGGCGGTCGAACTTTGGATCGCGCGGCTTTTTGGAGGGCGGAATAGTGCTTTCCGAAAAGATCATGTAAGTTGGATTAAACCTGCCGGGGTCTGTTCCACCGAATAGAATCGCGTTCTTAGTCATTTCGGGGTAGATGCCAAACGGTGGAGTGAACATGTCATGGCCGAACCAGTATCCGAAGTAATGGCCGCGCTGTTCATTGTCTGCCCAGTGCCCGAACACGGTGTGCAGTGGCATCAAGGCAAAGACCGAGAGAATAATTGCGAATGGAGCGCGGGTTCTAAACGCAGCGAAGCTTCCGACCGCGACCACAGTAAGCGCTAGAAGGAAGATCGCATTAACCCGATCGATGAGAAACTGCGTCTTCAGGCTGACCAGCGCGTAAATAGCGACCAATACAGCTACACCGGCAGCGATGAGCATATATTGGCGGACCTTTTCATATTGGACCGCGAGCAGCGTTCCAACAATGGCCATGCCATACCCAACAGCAATCGCGATAATGGTATGTGACGCGGCAAAAAAGACTCGCGCCTGCTCTTTGGCCTGCCGGTCCACTCCCGGGTTCAGCAGGATAAGCAAGAGAAAGGCGAGAAATAGATACGAAGCTCCCAGCCCCACCAGCCATCCCCGGTCTCGTTTGAGCATGCGTTTATAGAATACGAATGGAAGCAGCCCAATTACTAAATTGATGAGGTTAAACTCTTCAATCGCGCCGTTCACATACATGAAAACCTGTTGCACGAAACGGAAACTGAAGGGATTACTGGGGTTGGTCTTGTCGTATTGGCCGCGGGTAATCGCATGCCAGAAGCCAGTCTCGGTTCGAGGATAGCCCCAATTGAGCGGAGGGTTAGTCATTGAGGCGATGGGCATGTAAAAGTAAAACGCGACGCCGATGACGAATCCAGCCATTAGAACCAGGAGCGGACGCCACTCGGTCATCACCTTTTTCGTCTTGGAAACCAGGAACGCCGCGCCAACGGCCGAGCTAATTCCGACCGCATTATAAATCCCGAAAAGGACCGGATTTCCTTCGAACGAGGCCATGCCACCTTTTGCCTTGAGAACGAGGCCGATGAAATAGACTGCCGAATTGACGAGCAATAGGTCGCGGCCGAGTCTCGGTTGCACCGCAACAATCAATATTTCAATGCCCATCGTGGCGACAATCAGCGTCTGGTGATTGTTGAGGCAGATGCCGAAAAGAAAAGCAGCATAGTAGAGATACCGCCGTTGCTGGGGCGCGTATATCCACCGAAGCAGGCAACAGAGCACGCCGGCGAAGGATAGAATACTAAAGGTATAAACCTCAACAATCACCGCCTGGCTCCACATGAAACCATTGAATCCCATCATTACTCCGGAGGCGAAACCGCAGACAAGGTTGATCCAATGTTGCTTTCGCGGATCAATGTTGCGCAATTCCTGCACTCCTTCCAGAAGCATGCTGCTCCCGCGCGAAACGAGCAGCGCAACCAGTCCGCATGAAAATGCCCCCGCGACCGCAGACGAAAGCGCGACACGCCAGGCAATGTTCGAAATGGGAACTAAAACAGTGAAGAGCCACGTATAAACCGTCCAAACTGGATAGCCGGGCGGGTGAGGAACGCCCGCATATTGCGAGGCAACCGCTAACTCCCCAGAATCCTCGAGAGTTACTTCTGGCGCGAGCGTGTAGAAATACCCGAGGAAGACCACTGCTGTAGTGATCCAAAAGGTAATCCAATCCCACCTTCGAAAAAGATCAGGAACGGTGGCAGGCCCGCCCGGGGTCTTGTCGGCGCTAGTCGCTTTGGCCAGTGGCTTGGCCGTCGAAAATGGCGCGGGAGTGGAGGGCGGCGATGTCGATGTGGGCGTTGACGGGCGCTGAGGCTGGCCTTTAGCGGATTTATTCGGCTGGTCGTTGCTCATTCTACTGCTTGTTCAGATGATTGGTTTGCAGATCTAAAGATGGATTTTCGTTTTGTGGCAGGATGCTTCCCGCAAGCCGTTGCTCGAGCCGAGTCGCGGGAATGGCGTTTTTCTCACTATGTTCTCGCATTTCGGCGAGCAGAATTCGTCCGCCGCCTTGCAGCCCGGAATAGTTCGTATCCGTGCCTGCCGTGGCAAAATATGGAGCGCGCTGTGAAAGAGTCCCGACGACGAGCAGAAAACAGCCGCAGGCCGGCACCAGCCAGCGCGAGAAGTCGCCCAGGCCGCGTGCGGCGGTGCGCACCAGCGCGGGACGCCCGAAAATCGCGTGCCGAACCTTAGGCGAAGGCCGGCGCGGTTTCCACCGGCGCAATTGTTCCTCGCTGTAATTCCAATTCTTCATTTTCTTTTCCTTTCAAAGATGCGCGCAGCTTGGCCATTCCATATCGATAGCGGCCAGCCACGGTGTTGGGGGATAGCTGCAAAAGGCCGGCAATCTGTTCGAAAGTCTGCTCGGACCAGATTTTAAGCACAATGACTTCTCGCTGTTCGGGCGGAAGTTGCGCGAGCTCGCGCATCGCTATCTGTTCTGCGTCCGTTTCCTCTTCAGTTCGTTCAAACCAGCGTTTGGATTCGATTTCGCGCGCGAGGCGGCGCCAAAGACTGCGTTTAAAATTCAGCGCCTTGTTGCGAACCGCGCGGTACAGGTACGCTTCCGCGCAATCGAGGTTCTTCTCGACTTTCAATAGCGCGATAAATGCCTCCTGGACAACATCTTCCGCCTCGCTGTGACTTAAGCCGAGAGCGCGGCAGTACAAGATCAGATGCGCCCCTTTAGCTTCGTAAAGCCCTTCGCACCAGTGACTTGAATTCTCGCTGTTCACGTTTCCAGACAATAAACACCACACACGCTCCCTTTTGTATGGAGCCGCAATAAAAACGAGAATTGTATTCCAGAACCGCAAAAAACTAAAGAGAGGAAAAAATTCCCTGGAATCGTTCAAGAAATTTGATTCAAGGAGGGCGCTCTGATTCCAAGGGCGCGGCTGCTCCGAAAACAGACGCTCAAGAAGACCGCGTATTTAATAGGTTCCGGAAGGCCAGCAGTAGATCCCGACAATAAATCCCACGGCAGCGAGGTCCGCGGTAAGAGCGAACGGCGTTAGCGCGATTTTCAGGGGAAGGTCGGTCCCGATTTTGTAAACGGGAAGGGAGTGCCGGCCGAAGGAACGGCCCTGATCGAACAGTTCAAAAGTGCGGGTTTCCAGCTTGAAACGAATGTAACGATTCGTTTCGCCGTTTACTTTTTCCTCTGCGGTGTAAACGCGAAATGGCTGACCTCCCTGAACCGCAGACGTTTTTTCGAATGCGGGTTTTTTCCCGGCCTCGATCCGGCGATTATTCTTTAACAATAGGTAGGCACGGCGAACCATATCGTCTTGGCGAACGGGCAACTCGTCATATTCAACGAGAAAGTCTGATTCCGAAGCGCGACGTGAAATGGCGAGCCGCGGATTAGGCGCGGGTTCGTTGAATTGTGACCAATCCGCGGACCACAGATGGCCGGTCAGACCCGGAGTTTCGCAACCGGTCAGGGCTATCGAAAGAAAAACGGTAAGGAAACAAGAAAGGTGAGCGGAAAATGTTCTCATCTTAATGGCGGGGGCTGTCCTGGGGAAACGACTTCTCTTTCGAGAGCTCACGGTAAAGCCAGGCACGGCTAAAGGCCCAATAACGTTTCGCAGTGGGCTCGGACATGCCCAACAGTGTGGCGGCTTCCACCGTGGTTAATCCGACGAAAAACTTTAGCTTCACTAATTCGGCCTTCTCTGGGTCGATTTGGACAAACCGCTCCAGCGCGGAATCCAAGGCCAGCAAATCTTCAGAGGCGATGGAAGAAGGGAGTTCTATTTCATCCAGATCGTCGTGTGGAATTCCACTGCCATGCCGCTGGCGATGTTTATAGCGGGCCTTTTCGATGAGAATCCGCCGCATCGCTTCGGCGGCGGCCGCAAAAAAATATCGACGGCCCTTCCAGGGCCGGTCTCCGGACGCAATGAGGCGCACGTACGCTTCGTGAACGAGCGCGGTCGCCTGCAGCGTTTGTCCGGGTGACTCTTTGGACATTTTATGGCGGGCGAGCCGGCGCAGCTCTTCATAGACGAGCGGGAGGAGTTCACGCGCTTCCCGCTCGGTCGAATCATGGGATGGGTTGGATTCCGTCACGTGCTGATCGGCGACTATTTATCCTGCTTCCTTTTCAGTTCGAAAGAATCTTCGAAAAATCCGGGCGCCTCGAGATGATCCCGCAGGAATTTCTGGAGGAGGTCGGTATTGGCGGTAAGGACAGTTTCCATTTTCTCCGAATCGTTCGGATGATCTGGATCAATCACGTTGATATGGGCGATTTCCTTCGGGTGCGCTTGCAGCCGCTCCTTGACCCAGCCCGGGCTCAGAACCTGCAGTTCGAGAGCGGGATCGGTTTTCCGAACGCGGAGCAAATTGTGCGTGGGCATTTCGCTAATGGAGCGTTTTCTGGAATGGAGGTCCAGGTAACGGCTATTATCCAGCTTAAAGAACCGTCCATCGAAATCGAGATCACAGTCGCTGTCATGCACAGCCACACGATAAAGCGAATCTCCTTCGCCGCGCGAGAAGGTCCATGTGGTCGAGCCTTCCTTGGATGTTTGATCCTGATCGCTCCATGTGCCAAGCAGCGCCGGTTCGAAAGCGAGGTCCATTTCTCTGTAAAATGGATAAATTGATTTTTGCCAACACCCACACCACAGCGAGGTGAGGCACAAGGCAGCGAGGGCGCGAATGTTCATTTTCATAGTTTTGTATTTTCCGGTTAGGTGCATAATTCGTTCAGTTCAGTTCCGTCACTGAGTACTGCGCCATTGGTCGTGAAAACGGATCAAAAACTTTCTTGGGCGAATCTCGCCGGGTGAAAACTCTGAAAACAACCGCGCCCCAATTACTTGAAAAAATCTTCTCCTCCGCGCTCGACCAAAAAGATCCCGCGTTGCAGGAATCTTATCTGGCGGAGGCTTGCGGGGACAATGCGCTCCTTCGGCAAGAGATCGATCAGTTGCTTGCGGCGCATCAAGCAAGCGGGAATTTCCTCACCGACATTGAGAGAACTCAATCCGTGGACACGGCGGGCCATTGGAACTCGGTCCAACCGACTGAGAATTCAAACGCCAGTCTCGAAGCTCCGCCAAATATACCGGGTTTCACCATAAAAAGTCTTCTTGGGCGCGGCGGGCTCGGAGCGGTTTACCAGGCGTATGACCAGAAGCTTCAGCGGCAGGTCGCAATCAAAGTGCTGGCCCACGGCGACAATCAGGAATTGCGCGGGAGGATTCTCGCCGAAGCTCGGAAGGCGGCGTCGCTTTCTGACCCGGCTATCGTGACCATCTACTCGGTCCATGAACAAGAGGACCCGCCGGCAATTAGCATGGAACTCGTCGAAGGATTTCCGGTGGATCGCGCAACGAGAAGCCTTACGATCGAGCAAAGAGCGCGAATTCTCCAACAGGTCGCCCGCGCACTTGCCGTTGCGCATCGCGCTGGCGTTATCCATCGGGACTTAAAGCCGGAAAATGTGATGGTGACGCCGGAATTACAGCCCAAAATCCTCGATTTCGGTCTCGCGGTTTCGCTCGAGGAAGTGGCTCTGCGCCGGAATTTTTTTGAAGGCACGCCCCGCTACGCCTCTCCCGAGCAGGTTTCGGGCAGCGCAATCACTCCCGCTTCCGATATTTTTTCGTTTGGCAGCCTCATGTTCAAGGTGCTTACCGGACGCGCTCCTTTTGACGGAGAGAGCACCCTTGAAATTCTCGACGCGATTCGCACTTCCGAACCGCCCTTCCTGAAAGATATGGCGCTCGGCGTGCCGGAGGACCTGCAAGCGATCTGTCTGGCGTGTCTCGCTCGCAATCCGGAAGAGCGTCCGCAGGCGACGGAGATTGTCGTCGATCTCGGGCGCTTTTTGAGCGGAGAACCGGTTCGGCTGCGGCCCGCATTATATGGCGATATACTTCGTCGAAAGATCGCCGAGCAGTCCAATGACCTGCTCAATTGGGACCGGCAGGGGATGATTTCTCACCAGGAAAAAGATCAGATCGAAGTTGTGCATCGGGGCATCCTGGCGGACGAGGATCATTGGATAGTCGACGCGCGCCGGATTTCCGTGGCGCAAACCATTCTCTATACCGGCAGTTGGCTCATCGTGATTTCGTCCGCCCTCACCGTATGGCTCGTTCGGGATCAACTCAATCCGCTTTGGCGCTGGCTCGCGCCGCTTTGCGGGGCGCTCTGGTTGCTGGGAGGCGGTTTCCTTAGTTTTCGACGCCGGGAGCCGCTCGCGTCGGCATCATTTCTCGCGGGCGCGGTTCTCTCCGTGGTTCCGACGGTTCTCGCACTCTTAAAAGAAGGCGGTCTTTTTTCGGGACGGCCCGAATCAATCAAGCAACTGCTGCCGGATTTCAGCAATTCCCAGATCCTGGCCGCCAGTTTTGCTTCTCTCGGGCTTTCGATTGTTGCGTGGGTTCGCTTGCGCATGACGGGATTTGCCTGGACCACTGGCATCCTGCTTACCCTCAGTTATTGGACCGTTTTACTCTGCGCGAATTGGCTCGAACAGAAACCGGATGTCATGGCGCTCTGGCTCCTTCCACTTATCGCCTTAGAACCGATCGGTCTGCTCTGCGAAAGCAAGGGACGTGTCCGCTGGTCTTTTCCTTTTCATCTAATTGCCTTCGTGACGTTGATCGGAGCGTTAGACGTCATTGCGTTGGAAGGGCCAACTCTGGCTTTGTTCGGGATAGGGGAGGGGCGGCTTCCATACTTCAACCATGACCGGCAGCGCTTTCTCTCTTTGGCCCTCAATGGCTATTTGTTTCTCGTGCTGATGCTCTTCACCGAGCGCGCTCGCAGCCTGGACCTTCGTCGCGCGAGCCGAATTCTCGAACCGCTCGCCTTGCTGCACATGCTCGGACCGCTCTATGCGAATGCGCATATTTCGCGCGGAAAACCGGGTGTGCTCGCGGACGTTACTCTTTACGTTGGGACGGTCGCCCTCCTGCTCCTGATCGGTCCGTGGCGTTCTCGGTGGCGCATTTTAGTCGGAGCGCTGGGCGGCGTTGCCTTGGGCAGTTATTTGCTTATCGACCTCGATCTGGTCCGGAAAACAGTTTTCACATTTGTATTGGCTGCCATTGGTTTGCTTAGCTCCGGGGGGACCTTTCTTTATCTGCTGAGACTTCGTGGCGAGACTGCCGGAAAAAAGCCCAGAAATCCTAAAAGAAATCCTCCATTGTGATCCTTTAAGTCCGAGAGCCTTTTTATGGGGTGGTTCCCCCTATTGACCGGTCCCATCTTCAAAGTTAGTTTGCGCGGCTCAAAAAATTTCAAAAAAAGCATGTCTCAAAAAGCAATTAGATGGCTGGGGATCGATTCGTTTCTTTCCAAAGTTTTTTCCACTGTCCTGGCGCTCGGACTTGTTTCCGCCGGGACCGCTCGCATTGTCGCCGATGCGTTTCTATTTGATTTCGGTGCGGACGCCACTCAGACGGTTGGAGGTGTCGCTCCAACCCCGATTTATTGGAATAACGTGCCCGCGTCCATTGGGGCGGATGATTTTGGTTCCGTTCCGAATCTGGTGACGACCAACAACGTTGCCACGGATATCACGCTGCAAATGGTTTCCCGGTTTAACGGTGCAAACGAAAATGGCACGACCACGGGAAACAGTCAGTATCCGGTCACGGCCACACGAGACTCTCTTTTCGGAAATACCGAGCTTTTCAGTGGTCTCGAAAATCTTACACCCATCCTGAAACTCACCGGCCTCTCACCCAGTGCGACGTACACGGTAACTTTTTACGCCTCTCGCACTGGCGTCACGGATAATCGCGAAACTCGTTATACAGTGACCGGAGCCACTGAAACGACTCGCGATTTGAATGTGGCCAACAATATCACGAACTCTGTTTCGGTTTCCGCCGTGGCTCCCGATGCAAACGGCGAAATCACGATTGCGCTTGCGCCTGGGCCGAATAACAACAACGCAAATCATTTTGTTTATCTCGGCGTTCTCCAAATTGATCCTTCGACCGGGGGACGGATCCTGGTCGATTTTGGCGCCGATGGAACTCCCACTGATGTCGGAAATACGCAGCCTTCGCCTTTTTGGAATAATATTACCGCGACGATTGGAACTTCCGCGACGGCGGGGGTGACGAATCTGGTGACGACCAATGGCACGGCTTCAACCGCAACTTTTCAGATGGTGTCGCGGTTTAACGGTGCGAATGCCAATGGCGCGACTACCGCTACGGTGTTCCCGACCACTGCCACGCAAGACTCGCTTTTCGGAAACACGGAAGCGTTTAGCGGGCTTGCGAACATCAAACCCGCCTTCAAGTTGACGGGCCTGGACCCGGCCAATGTTTACAGCTTTACGTTCTATGGTTCGCGCACCGGAGTGACGGACAATCGTGAAACGCGTTATACCGTCACAGGGACAGTTAGCGCTTCGGCTGATCTGAATGCGGCAAACAATACAAACAACATTGTTAGCGTCTCCGGCGTTCGTCCGACCGCCGCCGGGGAAGTGACTGTCGAGTTGAATCCGGGTCCGAATAACAACAACGCCAATCATTTCACGTACCTTGGCGCGATGCGTGTCGAGTATGAACTTTATCGGGACCCTCGAATCCTGATCGATTTTGGCGCGGAGGGACGTCCAACCACCGCCGATCCAGATAATGTATGGAACAATGTCGGAACGGTTGTCGGCGGAAGCGACACTGGCTCGCTATCAAATCTTGTTCTCACGGGCGGGAGCCGGACGCCGATCAGCCTGCAAATGATCTCCCGTTTCAACGGAGCCAACGAAAACGGCACTGAGCAAAGCGGTCTCTGGATTTTGGACGCGACGCGCGATTCGCTCTTTGGCAACACCGAGCTGTTTAGCGGCCTCGAAAATGTTACTCCGATTTTTAAGCTGAGCGGTCTGGTGACGAACCGTTCCTACAAACTCACTCTTTACGCTTCCCGCCTCGGCGTAGGGGATAATCGCGAAACCCATTACACGGTTACTGGCGCGACAGAAAAAACGGCCGACTTGAACGTCGCGAATAACGAAACCGACACCGTCGTTTTGGAAAACGTCCTGCCGGACGCGGCGGGTGAAGTCCGTATTGCGCTCACCCCTGGAGCCAACAACGACAACGGCAACCATTTCGTTTACCTGGGCGTCCTCCAACTGGACTGGGCCACCCCTGTGGTTTCTGTGCGTCCGACCCTTTCGGAAGCGTCTTACTCTAACGGATCCTTTCGCTTCAAAATCACCGGAACCGCGGGCAAAACTTACAAGGTCCAACGCACTTCCGATTTCGCCGCGTGGAATGATTCGGGTGTGACCGTGAGCCTCACCGGAACATCGAATACGGCGACCGTGCCGCAGACCGAATCACACTTCTTCTATCGCGTGGTTGAGCAATAAAAATCGCTTCCAGTGCGCGCCATCTATATGGCGCGCACTTCTTGCCAAAAACCGGTACTGTGCGATTCGTTGTTATCGTGACTCTGTTTCCTTTCGCACGAGTTCTTCTCCTCATCCTCGTTTTGTCCGGCCATGCTTTGGCTCAGACCAATCCATTCGAATCTGAGATTCGCGTTTTTGAAGCGGAGGACGCGCGTTCTCCGGCTCCGGCGAACAGCATCGTTTTCATCGGCTCATCCACCATCAATAATTGGGATGGCGTGGCGGCGGCGTTTCCCCGTTTCAACGTGCTCAATCGCGGCTTCGGCGGTTCGGAGACGAGCGATGCCCTCTATTTTGTGGATCGCATTGCCACGCCGTACCGTCCGGCACTGGTCGTTTTTTACGAGGGGGACAACGACTTGGCCGCGGGCAAATCGGTCGATCAGATCTTCTCCGATACGACCAATTTTTTCGCGCGAGTTCAGACCAAATCACCGAATACGCATATCCTATACATTTCCGTGAAGCCGAGTCCGAGCCGTGTTTCCATTTTGGCCTCGATGCGCACGTTGAACGAAAAGATTCGCGAGTTTACGACTCACAATCCCAAACTTCATTACGTGAATGTCTTTACTCCGATGCTCAATGCGAACGGTCAACCGCGGCCTGAGTTGTTCCTTTCAGACGATCTGCACATGAATGAGACGGGATACGCGCTTTGGACCTCGATCCTGTCTCCGGTCCTGGACGCGTTTGCGGCCACTTACCCGATTCCAATCACGAGGCAAGAAAGCGGTTCTCTGCTCATCGATTTGGGCGGGAAGGACGCGCCTTCTGGTTCCACCGCGCGAGCTTCGGTTTCGTGGAACAACGTCTCAACAGCGACAGGAGCGAGCAGTTCTGGCGTTTTGGACAATCTTCTCACGGTTTCTGGCGTTTCCACAACGGCGCGCCTCCAAATGGTCTCGCGCTTCAATGGAGCAAACGAGAATGGCACGACCGCTTCGACTCTTTTTCCGGAAAGCGCATCTCGTGACTCGCTCTTCGGAAATACGGAAACGTTCAGCGGGTTGGCCAACGTGACACCCATCTTTAAGCTCAGCGGTCTCCCGGCAGGCAATTACCGATTTACTTTTTATGCCTCTCGCACCGGCGTGAGCGACAATCGCCAAACACGATACACCGTCACCGGCTCGACGACGGGGATTGCCGATCTGAACCCGGTAAACAATATCGATGAAACAGCGGCCGTTGCCGCAATCCAGCCTGACGAAGGGGGCTCAATTACCGTTGCCCTCACACCAGGACCATCCAATAACAATGCGAACCATTTTACCTACCTCGGCGCGATGCGCCTCGAGAATTTCAGCCCGGGAGGTTCCGATTTTCTCTTCGATTTTGGCGCCGCCGGTTCCCTGACTCAAACTCAAACGGTTGCCTCCGCGATTCGCTGGAACAATTTGTTTGCCGAGGTCGGCGCGACAGACACAGGTTTACTTACGAATCTGGTGGCCCTGAACGGGGGCGGGACCGGGATCGATCTTCAAATGATTTCCCGCTTCAACGGCGTTAATTCCAACGGAGCCACGAACGCCGCAGTCTTTCCTGCAACAGCCACTCGCGATTCTCTCTTTGGAAATACGGAAACTTTTGGCGGTTTGATGAATATTTCCCCCGCTTTCCGCCTGCGAAATCTTTCCGCGTCGGCGAGATATACGCTGACTTTTTACGCGTCACGCCTCGGCGCGGTCGATAATCGCCAGACTCGATACGCTGTTACTGGGATGGCTTCCGCCGAGACGGATCTCGACGCGTCGGCAAATTTCGAGAATGTCGCCACGCTTTCGAACCTTGAAGCGGGACCGGCACGAGACCTGACGATTTCCTTGTCACCCGGTCCTGAAAATAACAACGCGAATCACTTCACCTACCTTGGAGTTCTGCGGTTGGACTGGATAGATTCAGCGACGGCGCCGCCGATCAAACTTTCTCAGCCTGTCCGCGGGATGAACGGCGTGCAACTTCGGGTTTCTGGCGCGCCTGGCATGATCTATACAGTGCAAACCAGCATGGACCTTCGAACATGGCGGGATGCGGCCTCCATTCAACTATCCTCCGAGTCGGGCGAAATCGAGATTGCGGATGCTTCCGGTGACGCATTCTATCGGCTTTTACAATAGCGTAACTGGCCGGGGCGCTCAGGGATTTGAAATATTCAGCCCAAATTGAATTGCGTCCAGCAGGTCCGAAGCATCACAGCGGTCGGAGGTTTGATCAGATAACACGCGGCCCCGAGTTCACGGGCCCGCTTCAAATCCCTTTCCTCCGGGGAGGAACTCAAAACGGCCACGGGAATTTCGAAGTTCGGCTGGGTGCGCATCCAGCTGAGCACTTCAAATCCATTTACGACCGGCATTTTTAGATCGAGAAAAATGAAGCCCGGCAGCGGGAATTTTGTTCGGTCAGAGAATCCGTTCCTGCCGCTCAAGTATTCAATCGCCGCTTCGCCGTTCCGCAAAATCTCCAAACGAGAGGGCAGCGCGGCTTCTTTAAAGGCGCGCTGCATGAAAAAGACATCGTCTTCATCATCCTCCACCAGCATCACGAGTTTTTCTGCCACCTTCAGGCCTCCGGCAGTTCGATCCAGAATCTGCTTCCGTCCACGCCATTGGACTCCATTCCAACGGCGCCTCCCATTCGTTCGACCGATTTTCGAACAATCGCCAGCCCGATGCCCGTTCCTTCGTAGTGGGTCGTGTGACTCAATCGCTGAAAGATGCCGAAGAGTTTCGCCTGGTGTTCGGGCCGGATGCCAATTCCATTATCCTGAAAATGGATCCTGACTTTGCCATCCGTTGTTTCCGTCCAGACTTTCACTTCCGGCGTCACGCCGGGCCGCACGAATTTCACGGCATTGTTCAAAATATTTGTCGCGGCTTGCGAAAACAGGACATCGTGAGCGACGACATTCGTCAGTTCTCCGAACTCGATGCGAGCGTTGGGACGCTGGAGCGCTGGATGCTGTTCCAAAATTTCTCTAAGCAGTTCGCGCAAGTCGATGCGCTCGAGCTTAACGTCGGTGCTCACCACTCTGGTCAAAGTCAACACGTCGTTAATCAAACGCTGCATCCGTATAATATTGCGGGAAATTTTCCCGAGAAACTCATTAACCTCAGGATCCAGGCGGTCTCGGTAATCCGACGTGATGATTCGAGTATAGCCATCAATGGCGCGGAGCGGCGCGCGCAAGTCGTGCGAGACGCTATAGGAGAATTCCTCCATTTGTGCGATGGCTTTTTTGAGGGAAATGGTTCGCTCGGCAACCGCCTGCTCGAGCCGTTCCGCCGCACGTTTTTGGTCGTCAATATCCGTGCAGGTGCCCAGCCATTTCACGATCTCGCCAGTGTCGTTACGCACTGGCACCGCGCGGCCTAAAAACCATCGATATCCTCCAGTCTCACGGTCCCGGAAACGGTATTCGATTTCATAGTCTTCGCCGGTCTTCACCGAGTGCCGCCATTTTTCGAGCGTGCGTGCAACGTCCTCTTTATGGAGAATCGGGAGCCAGCTTGCATCCCCATAGTTTTCGGTAAATCCGGTAAATTCGTACCAGCGCGTGTTGTAGTAGTCTAAATGACCGTCCGCTCGCGCAGACCAAACGATTTGCGGAATGGATTCTGAAAGCGATCGAAATTCGGATTCGCGCTGGCGGAGCGCAGCTTCATCCCGTTTATGGTCCCCCAACTCTTTTTGGAGTTCTTCATACAGTTGCGCGTTGTCCAGCGCGACAGCGGCTTGCCCGGCGATGCCCGTAACGACGGACTCCGATTCATCGTTGAATACGCTTCTGTCAGGATGACCGAAAAATAATCTCCCCAGAACAGTTCCCGACCGTGAAATGACGGGCGCGGACAGATAGCTTCGAAAACGGTACTCACCTTGATCCACCGCCAACCTATCGTAAGCGGGTTCGGCGCTGACATCATCACTGCGCATCACGCCGTCGGCGAGGGACGGATTGAAAAAGGCCCGGAGTTGCTGTTGCGTCACGGCGTTGAACGCTTCGCGGCTCGCTCCTGAGAATATTACGGAAGTAAACGGAGCGCTTGCCGTCCCATTCGGTTCGGCAATGAACAATCCAAATTTGGCTCCGGTCACCTGTCTCGCTGCATCGGTGACCGTCTGAAGCAGCCGCTCTGTACTCAGTTCCGCGGCGAGCATGGCGCCGGTTCGATTCACAATTTCCAGAACTCTGGTGCGTTTCTGCAATTCGGTTTCGGCCTGCTTCCGTTTAGTGATATCGCGAGCAATTTTCGAAGCGCCCACGATGGTCCCATTCTCGTCTTTGATGGGCGAAACAGTGAGCGATATGTCCACGCGCGACCCGTCTTTGCGCTGCCGGATCGTTTCATAATGTTCGATCCGTTCGCCTCTGCGGATGCGTTGCAGGATGATCGGCTCTTCATCGATGCGGTCGGCCGGAATCAACATCGTCACAGGCTGGCCAATCGCTTCATCGCGCGTGTATCCAAACAAATTTTGAGCGCCGGAGTTCCAGCTTGTGATAATTCCTTGCAGATTTTTGCTGGCGATTGCGTCTTCGGAAGATTCGACAATAGCGGCCAGCAACTGTCCGGCTGCTTCTTTTTCCCGCCGCTCACTGATATCCCGGGTTATTGCATGGTGCAGGCGCTGGCCTGTCACAGGGTCCTCAAAGGGAGCCGAGTAGGTTTCCATCCAGCGGTGTTTCCCTTTCAAACCTACGATCTCGAAGCGCAATGTCTCCTTGCTTCCGGAGCAGACCTTGTCGTGCATCGCCTTGAATTTCTCGCGATGTTTCGGCGCGATCAGATCAAAGATGCTGCGACCCAATACCTGTTCGATGGAATCCGCCTCGATTAGGGACAAGCCGGCGGAATTCATGTCCAGCAGGTTGCCCTCCGGGCTGAGCAGTTTCACGCATTCAGGAGTGTTATCGATGATCGCGCGAAGCTGCTGGCTTCGGCGTTGCAACTCCAGGTCGTTTTTCTTGAGGAACGTAAGGTCAACCAGCGTATTGAGTGCGCCGAGCATCTTGCCATTTGCGTCGGTCAACGGTTCGTTGAGCTTCTCATCAGGCAATCTTTTGGTCTGATCACATAAAGCGTGGTGATCGAGTATTTCATTCAGCGGCATGGACACTCCAGCGCGGCCACCGAATCGAACTGGATACGGAGGAAATCCGATACAATGAGCCAGCAACCGAACAAAATTACACTCGAGGAGCGGTGATTCCATAGGGGCGATCCCTGATTACGCCCGGTTGACGGTATGTATTATGCTGGAATCCCTTGCTATGGATGCAAGGCGAATTAAGGCCGGCGAAACCGCTCTATTGCGACCTGGAACCTTGAGGGGATTTCTGCATTGGGAGGGGATGGAGTTCTAGTTTGCGGAAGAGGATTTCGAAGCCTTCGGATTCCAGGAGCATTTTTCCTGCTGCGGGAAAGACGTTGTAGCACTCGTTCACTTCGATTCCATTGACGCGAACCGTGATCCTGTCACCGGCACAGATGCACTCAAGGCGCGTCCACTCGCCGAGAGGGCTGTCCACATCGTCCTTGCCGCGGGTATCGATTTTTTCTTCAAACCTTGGCTGGTGTTTGGACCACCAAAATTGGCTGCCCGAGTAATCGGTCGGCTTTCCGCCGCGTTTCCAGCGGGTTTTTCCATCGGATTCAATGATCGTGTCCGAGGTTAAGGTTACCGGAATGGGCGAGCCGCTCTCGTCCTTGCCGCGAATCACGATGAAATCGCCGACGCATCCTTGTGCAATCTGACACTCGATGGATGAAGTCCATGGAGGTTTGTTGCCGTCCGGACCGACGGCGTGCAGGAGAATGCCGGAATTGCGCACGGTTTTGCTGCCATAGGTTCGCTGGCCCCATTTGTATTCGGCAACGAGATGGTAATCGCGATAACGCTTTTCGGTGGCGAGATAACCCGGGATTTCGCCGGAAATGCAAAGCGCGCCGTCGCGAACGGAGAAGACGTCTTTTGGGTCGCGGTAAGCCGTATCCTGGAGCCAGCCGTAAAAGCCGGTGAGATCGCGTCCGTTGAAGAGGCGAATGATGCTGCCGGGGCGAATTGAATCTTCCTTTTCAGTGGCCGCGCCCTGGCCCGGCATTGAAAGCGCGCAACCCGTCATGAGCAGCACGCAAAAGCTCCTTGCAAGCAACCTGAGCTTAAACTTCCAGATTTGCTGTCTCTTCAAAATAATTCGCGGATGGGCTGGGTGCCGAAATCGACGAGCGGGAATGGGCGCGCGTTGGGGCCGGGAAGGCGGGTTTCGAGGTCAAGTCCGAGGCTTTGATAGATGGTCGCGACGACTTCGGACGGGCCGACCGGACGCTCGACGGGATAGGCGCCGATATCATCGCTCTTGCCGACGACGCGCCCGCCTTTGACGCCGCCGCCGGCAAAGTAGCTGGTCCAGCATTGCGGCCAATGGTCGCGCCCGCCAGCCGGATTAATTTTGGGCGTTCGGCCAAATTCGGCGAGGTTGCAGACGAGGGTTTTGTCGAGCATTCCGCGCTCGTAGAGGTCTTCGATCAGTGCGCTGTAGCCCTGGTCATACATGGGCGCGACGATCTCTTTCATGCCGGCGATGGACGTAAACGGTTTCGAGCCGTGAATATCCCAGGTGATTTCGTCAAAGACAGTGATGAAGGTATTGATGGTGACGAAGCGCACACCGGCTTCGACGAGGCGGCGGGCAAGCAGGCAGCATTGGCCGAAGCGGGACATTCCGTAACGTTCACGCACCTTTTGCGGTTCTTTGGCGAGATCGAAAGCTTCGCGCGCGCGTTCACTGGTCATCAGGCGGTAAGCTGAGGAAAAGTTCGCGTCCATCAATTCCGCGGTGGGACTGGCCTCGAAATTCTTCACGGCGGCTTCGACCGTGGCCCGCAGGGTCTGCCGGCGTTTCAAGCGCGCTTCGCCAATCTCCTGGGGCGGAAGCAAATCGGGCACTTTGAAATCCGCTTTCGAAGGGTCGGCGTTCAAAACGAACGGATCGTATGCCTTGCCTAAAAACCCGGCGTCCTGGCCGTGCGGAAGGTTACCGCCGGTCGGCCCCATCGGCTGGGGAAGGATGACGTTGGCTGGAAGTTCGTTGCGCCGACCTTTGAGGTATTCCAGGGCGCATCCGGCATGCGGGGTGTTCACGCCGCCTGAGAAGAGGCGGCCGGTCTGCATCATCTGGTGTCCGGTATCATGCACCGCCGCCGCTGTGTGGTAGCAACTGCGCACCAGGGAAAACTTGTCGGCGATTTTCGCGTGGAGAGGAAATATTTCAGAAATCTGAATATCCGGATTATTGGTTCGGATTGGCTTAAATGGACCGCGAATCTCGCGAGGCGCGTCCGGCTTCATGTCCCAGGTATCGAGCTGGCTGGGTGCGCCGAGATTGAAGATCATGATCGCGGACTTTTCGTCATTGCCTTCTTTCACCGCGCCGATCGCCTGCAGTTCGGCGAAGCGAGCCAGGGTCAAGCCGATTGCGCCGAGCGTGCCGGCCTGGAGAAAATCGCGGCGGGTGATTCCATCGCAAGTGGTAACCGAACCTTGACCGGTGAATTTAAGCATGAGCCGTGATGTTTTGGTGTGTGAACGGAATTTTATCAGCCTCGCCGCGCCGGAGCAATGGATTCATTTTTTCCCGAAAATCCAAAGCGGATCTCACGTGGTGCAAGGAGGATGAGGAAACGCCAGTCAGGAGGGCATCCTGATGTCCTAAGGTGATTTACGCGGAAAATCTAGTGAACCTGCCTGATTCTCCGGTTCGAGGCAGTCCTGTAAATCATACGCTGGAAAGCTTCAATACAGCTTGCGCGTATGGAATTAACTGTCAGCCGTTCATCCGAGACCAGTGCGTCTCGCGATATCGTCAATTTGCTTAGAAATGCCCGATCTGTTCACCAGGTCGTCGAGGAGCAAGCGCGTTCGCGTCCGGAGGCGCTGGCCGTCGTTTGCGAAAATGAGCGCGTCAGTTACGGCGAATTGAACGAGCGGGCGGAAGCGCTTGCGCGTTTGCTGCGAGAAAAGGGAGCCGGCCCAGAACGGCTGGTAGCAGTTTTCATGGAACGTTCGGTTCGGACCGTAGTGGCCATCCTCGGCGTTTTGAAATCCGGCGCGGCCTATCTTCCCATCGATTTGGTTTATCCAGACGACCGCGTCGCTTTCATGCTCGAAGACTCGAAGAGCATAGCGGTGCTGACGGAACGACAGCACCTGCCCAGGCTGGGGGACTACAAGGGCAGCATCATTTGCGTCAGCGAGGCTGGGGAATTCGAAACAATCTCCGAAGGTTCGAAAACCGCGGCGCCGAATGAAAAGCAGGGCAGGGATGCGGCGGCTTACGTGATCTATACCTCGGGATCAACCGGCCGTCCGAAGGGGGTTATAGTGACGCATCACAACGTGCTGCGGCTTTTTGAGGCGACCGACCATTGGTACCGTTTCAATGAAAACGATGTTTGGACTTTGTTCCATTCGTTCGCTTTCGATTTTTCGGTGTGGGAGCTTTGGGGCGCGCTTTTTTATGGCGGGACGGTGGTAGTGGTTCCGTATTTAACGGCACGCAGTCCATCCGTATTTTATGAACTGCTCGCGCGGCATCATGTCACAGTGCTTAACCAAACACCGTCGGCATTTCGGCAACTGATCTGGGCGAAAGAAAACGCCGCAATCAAAGCCAGCCTGAACCTGCGGTATGTGGTTTTCGGTGGCGAAGCTCTTGAATTGCAGAGCTTGCGCCCCTGGTTTGAACGGCATGCGCCGGACGCTCCCCTCCTGGTAAATATGTACGGCATTACCGAGACGACGGTGCATGTGACGTACCGTCCGATCTTGCCCAGGGATATTGAAGCGAATCTCGGGAGTGTCATCGGCGAACCCATTCCTGACCTGACGATTCATCTTCTCGACGAAAACGGGAAGCCCGCGCCGGAAGGAACACCGGGTGAAATTTATGTGGGAGGCGAAGGGGTGGCACGCGGCTATCTCAATCGGCCCGAGCTTTCCGCGCAAAAATTCATTGCGGATCAATTCAGCGGGCGTGCCGGGGCGCGTTTATATCGCTCAGGTGATTTGGCCAAGCGATTGCCGAACGGTGATCTGGAGTATCTCGGGCGCATCGATCATCAGGTAAAGATTCATGGTTTCCGAATCGAATTGGGCGAAATCGAGACCGTTCTGAACACGCATCCGGCCATTCGGGAGAGTGTCGTGATTTGTGACGAAAGCACGGGGGACAAGCGGTTGGTGGCGTATGTCGTGCCGCGCGGAACGATGCCGAGCTTGAATGAGTTGCGCGACTTCGCCAATCGACGACTGCCTGCTTACATGCTGCCCGCGCGAGTGATCTCGATGGAAGCGCTGCCACTCACGGTCAACGGGAAGGTAGATAGGAAGGCGTTGCCGGCGCCCGACGGGTCACGACCCGAATTGGGAACTGAGTTCATCGCGCCGTCGTCGGAGCAGGAAATCGGCCTGGCGGAAATTTTGCAGGAAGTCCTCGGCGTGGATCGCGTCGGCGTAAATGACAATTTCTTCGAGTTAGGCGGCGACTCGATTCGCAGCATTCAGGTTTTGGCGAAGGCGCAGGAAAAAGGGATTCAGTTTTCCCTCCAAACGCTTTTCAAATATCCCACCATTACCGGGCTGCTGGAGCATCAAGGTGAAGATCTCGATGAAGCAATCGATCACAATCTCAAGCCATTCGCATTGATTTCGGAAGCAGACCGCAAATTGCTGCCGGATGGAGTAGAGGACGCCTACCCGATTGGCCGTTTGCAGCACGGGATGATTTATCACAGTGACGCGGACAAGGAATCGGCGATTTTCCACGACGTTTTTAGCTTCCGGCTGAAGTTGCCGTATGACCGCGAAAAGTTACTCGAAGCGATAGCCCGCCTTGTGCAGCGACACTCGATCTATCGCAGCTCGTTCCATCTCGAAGGGTTTTCGCAACCGTTGCAAGTAGTGCATAAGAAGGCGGAAACGCCATTCTCAGAAGAAGATTTGCGCCAACTCACGGAAGAGGAGCAGCGGCGCCAGTTGGTCGCTTGGGTGGAGCGGGAAAAGCGAAACCGATTTGATTGGGCGGCCGCGCCTCTGATGCGGCTGCATGTGCAACGTTACTCCGATGATGCGTTCCAATTCATCGTGAGCTTTCACCACGCGATCATGGATGGCTGGAGCCTGGCGATGATGCTGACGGAGTTGTTCCGCGATTACGATGGCATCCTTTCCGGGGTGGATAAAGGCATCAATTCGCCACGGGTGACTTACCGCGATTTTATTCAGTTGGAGAATCGGACCGTTATGTCCGAGGAATCCCGGAGGTATTGGAGTGAGACGGTCGCCAACCCAGTGGTTCATACACTCCCGCGCTGGCCGCATAAACCCAAGGAACTCGCGCACGAACAAACGCGCGGGCCGGAGATTTATTATCCAAACACGCTCTTGCGCGCGCTGCAACAGGTGGCGCGTGACTCTGGGGTGCCGATTCGCACGGTCTTGCTCGCCGCGCATTGCCGGGTGATGAAGCTGCTGACAGGAGCCGATGACGTTTTAACAGGTCTCGTCGCGAACGGTCGTCCGCAGTGCGTGGATGGCGAGCGGCTGATTGGGTTATTCCTGAATACGCTGCCCTTCCGTGTGCAGATTGAGGCTGATACCTGGCGCGATCTAATCAAAAAAACCTTTCAGGCGGAGCAGGAGTTACTTCCTCACCGCCGGATGCCTCTCGCGGAAATCCAGCAGCTCGCCGGTGGAAAATCGCTGTTCGAATCGACCTTCGATTTCGTGCAGTTCCACATTTATCGCGATTTGCCGGGCTACAAGGATCACACTTTTCTTGAGGACCATTATTTCGAAGCGAACAATTTCAATTTTTTCGTGACGTTCATGCTTGATGCATCCGCGACGGAATTGCAGATGCATTTCGACTACAATCCGAACGATTTCCCGCCTGAGCAGATTCGCGCGATTTGTGATTATTACACCGAGTCTCTTCGTGCGATGGCCGCCTCACCCGATGCGCAGGTGGACCGTGTTTGTCTCCTGCCGCCGGAAGAGCGCCGCCGCGTGTTAAATGATTGGAACCAAACGGCTGCTGAACTGCCTGTTACCTTTGTTCATGAACTGGTGGAGAAACAAGCATTGGCAACGCCGGACGCGACTGCGGTCATCTTCGAGAACACGCGGCATACTTATGCACAGCTCACTGCTCGGGCGAATGCCATCGCGACTGAACTCCGCAGGAATGAAATAGGGACAGACAGCCTGGTTGGCATTTTCCTGGATCGCTCTGCCGAAATGGTTGCGAGCATTCTCGGGGTTTTAAAAGCGGGTGGCGCCTACGTGCCCCTGGACCCAGCATATCCAAGGGATCGTCTCGCCTACATGGTCCAGGATTCCGGCCTGAAAATAGTAATCACGTCGGACAAACTGCGGAATCAGGCACAGGAACTCGGCGCTCGGAAGCTCTGCATCCTGGAGCATGTTCCACATGGCGGCGCGCTTTCGGAACGTGCGAATTTGAATGGAGGTAATCTCGCGTATGTCATCTATACCTCGGGGTCAACAGGAAAGCCGAAAGGCGTGCAAATCCCGCACAGCGCGCTTTTGAACTTCCTTCTGTCGATGAAGCGCGAACCGGGGCTGGAACAATCCGACCGGCTCCTCGCGGTGACCACGCTCTCCTTTGATATCGCCGGACTCGAACTCTGGCTGCCACTTATTTGTGGCGCAACGGTCATCGTGGCCGGAAGTGACGAAGCAAAAGACCCGGTGGCGCTTTCGGAATTAATCCGCAAACACGATGTGACAGTGATGCAAGCCACGCCCGCGACATGGAACGCGTTGATAGACGCGGATTGGGAAGGCAGCCGGAAATTGAAGGTGCTCTGTGGAGGCGAAGCAATGCCCCGCAAGCTCGCGAATGAATTGGTCGCACGCTGCGGCGAAGTTTGGAACATGTATGGCCCCACCGAAACGACCATTTGGTCTTCGGTGGCCAAAGTGGAAGCCGGTGAAGAACCACTCTCGATCGGCCGGCCTATCGCGAACACGGAGATTTACATTCTCGACGCGCACCTCAATCCGGTGCCGGTTGGAAGTGATGGCGAAATATATATCGGCGGAAACGGCCTCGCGCGCGGCTATCTGAATCGCGCGGATCTAACCGCCGAGAAGTTTATCTCGAGTCCGTTCAAGAGCGGCGGACGGATCTATCGAACTGGGGATGTCGGCCGCTATTTGCCGGATGGGCGTATTCTCTGCCTCGGACGCACGGATAATCAGGTAAAAATTCGCGGGTTTCGAATTGAATTGGGCGAAATTGAATCCGTCTTGGAACAACATTCAGGCGTGCGGAAAGCGGTCGTGGCAGCGCGCGAAGACGCCAGCGGTGGAAAAGCATTGGCCGCCTATTGGATTTCGCGAGGGAAGAAACCCGCGGAGGAAGAACTGCGGAAATTTGTCCAGGACCGTTTGCCCGCGCATATGGCGCCGAGCGCTTGGCTGGAACTGACCGAATTCCCACTCACGCCGAACGGCAAGATTGATCGCAAGCGCCTCCCGGATGCGATGGCTAGTCATCCAACGGTCGAAAAGAACATCCAGGCTCCGCGCACCCGGTTCGAGACGGATGTGGCGGATGCATGGAAGAGTGTGCTGCGATTGCCCGAGGTTTCGGTCACGGACGATTTCTTCGCGGTTGGAGGACATTCGCTCGCCGCGATGCGCGTCGTCGGGAACCTGCGCACAAAATACAATGTCAATGTGACCCTTGCTTCATTCCTCAAGGAACCGACGGTTCAAGCATTGGCCGCGCAGGTGGAGAAGCTTGTGCGCGAGTTCGCCGAAAAACAGGCTGCTGGAAGTGTGCCTCAGAGCGCGAAAGCAGAACTAATTGCTTAGTCGATTATGATTTCGAACGGAACACATCCGCTCACTTTCGCGCAAGAAAGTATTTATTTCCTGAACGATCTGACCAACGGGCGTCCGGTCTATCATATGCCGCAGGCATATCGACTGCGCGGTCCATTGGATGCGGGCAAACTCGAGAAGGCGCTGCGAAGCGTGGTTAATCGCCACGAAGCCTTACGCACGGTAATAGTGGAATTGAGCGCAGGTCCGCGCCAGTCTGCGGTCGCGGTGGAATTCCGGTTACGGCAGAATATATGCGCGGAAGGCGACCTGAACGCACGGCTCGCCGAAGCGATTGCCGAACCGTTCGATCTCGGAAAAGGCGAGGCGTTTCATGCCACATTATTCCGCCTTGGTCCTGAAGAACATGTCCTTCTGCTAAATCTCCATCATGCGGTGGGCGATATGTCGTCCCTGGGAATTTTATTTCGCGAGCTGGCCGACGGTTATGCAGGCCGGCCTCTCACCGGCGACGTGAAGCAGAATGGTGAGTACGCGTCGCATCGTCGCTCGATTGAAACAACCGCCGAGACGCGGGCTTTTTGGCGCGAGAGCCTGAAGGATTATACCGCGGAGCTCGACCTTGCGCTTGATAAGAGCCGTCCGCGCTTTCCGAGTTTTGCGGGGGATGCACTTTACCAGGAATTTCCGCGCGAGCTGGCGGAGAACCTCAAGCAACGTGCGCGCCAGATGCGGTGCAGCTTGTACATGCTCTGCCTGGCGGGTCTTGAAGCGCTGGTGCATCGCTACACCGGGCAGCAAAAATTCTGCATAGCGACGCCCTTCAGCGACCGGGACGATCCCGCGTTCGAAAATACCATTGGTTATTTGATCAATCTTCTTCCAGTGCCCTGCGACGTTGGGGCAAATACATGTTTTCAGGACCTGGTGCAGTCAGTTCGCGAAAAATGTTTGGAAGCATACGGAAATAGCGCCATTTCGTTTCGCCAGATTTTGCAGGAACTGAACCTGGCCAGCGACAATCCGAAGCCACCGCTCGCGCGGGTGGTCTTTCAGTATTTTCCAGAAATGCCGGAGTTGGAACTTACCGGTGTGAAATGCGAACCGGTCCAAGTGCATTCGGGCACCTCGAAGTTCGATCTTTGTTTTTCGCTGTTCGAACGGAACGGCACGATCACCGCGGAACTCGAATTCGATACGGACATCTTCACGCGAGAATCCGCCTCACTCTGGACGCAGCACTACATCGAATTGCTTCGAAGCGCCGCGGAAAACCCTGCTTTGGAAGTCGGCGCCTTAAATATCACGAACGAGAGTGAGCGAAATCTGCTCGCTCGCTGGAACGACACTCTTGTGAGCTACCCGCGCGAAGCGACAGTGGTACAGTTGTTCGAGGAGCAAACTGCGGCGCATCCGAATGCGCAAGCGATCGTCGCGGACACGGAGTCATGGACCTATCGCGAATTGAATGAGCGCGCCAATGCAGTCGCGCACGAGTTGCAGGGCAGGGGAGTAAAAGCAGGCGATTATGTTGGCGTTTGCCTGAAACGTTCGCCGTCACTTGTAGCCACGTTGCTGGGCATCCTGAAAGCGGGAGCGGCGTACGTCCCTTTTGATGCGAATTATCCGAAAGCGCGGCTGGAATACCTGTTTCGTGATGCCGGAGTGCGTCTGTTAATCACCGATTCTAAAAGCGCGCGCATTGCGCCCCCGGGAACCGAATTATTTTTTGTCAGTGATGCACGGAGCGAATTTAACCCGCAACGGCAAGCCACAGCCGAAAGCCCCGCCTACGTGATGTACACTTCCGGGTCCACGGGCGATCCTAAAGGCGTGGTGGTTCCACATCGGGCCATTGTCCGCCTGGTCAAGAACAACGATTTTGCATCGTTCTCGCCAGAAGAAGTCTGGCTGGCGTTCGCTCCGGTTTCATTCGATGCTTCGACGCTCGAAATATGGGCCCCCCTACTGAATGGCGGGGTCCTCGCGATATATCCGCCAGAATTCGAATCCGTGGAGCAGTTTGAGCGGGTGCTGGCGCAGTTTAAGGTGACTTCGCTGTGGCTGACGGCCGGGCTCTTTAACACGATTGTTGATCAAAAAGCCGAAGCGTTGCGTGGCGTGCGGCAACTCTTGGTTGGCGGCGACGTACTGTCCGTCGCGCACATCCGCAAGGCGCAAGAGGCGCTGCCAAACACCGAACTTATCAACGGGTACGGCCCCACCGAGAACACGACGTTTACTTGTTGTTACCGTATTCCGAAGAACTGGCCCGCGGGCCGGTCCATTCCGATCGGCGTGCCCATCAGGAACACGCAAGCCTTCATTTTTGACGAGCGAATGCAACCCATGCCGGTTGGCGTCCCTGGCGATTTATATGCCGCCGGCGACGGTTTGGCGCTGGGCTACCTGAACAAGCCGGAACTTACCGGGGCGACGTTTATTTCACAGGATGGCCGGAAGCTGTATCGCACGGGCGATCGCGCCCGCTGGCTGAGCGACGGCACGATTGAGTTTCTCGGCCGGCGCGATGGGCAGGTGAAAATTCGAGGATTTCGGATCGAACTCGGCGAAGTAGAGGCGGCGTTGCGACGGGTCGCCACGATACAAGATGCGGCCGTGGTTCCACACAGCGACAGCGGGGGGAGCAAGCAGTTGGTCGCCTATGTTATACCCAGAAATGGAAATCCAATTGACGTGCCGCGCATCAAAAACGAATTGTCGAACGCGCTTCCCGCGCATTGCTGCCCATCGATCATCATTCCTCTGAGCGAACTACCGCTTGGGCCAAACGGAAAAGTTAACCGCAGCGCCTTGCCGAAGCCTGGCAGCCTCGATCTCGCTCGCGAACACACCGCGCCTGAAAATGCAATTCAGGACAAACTCGCCGAGATTTGGCGCCAGATCCTCGAAGTGAAAACGTTGAGCATCGATGACAATCTTTCCAGCACAGTGGGATCCGAAGCTTGGAATTCACGTGACTTGAAGTCGCGGCCGCACTGACCCTATAGTGAGTCGTATTAATTTAAATCATACCAACATGGTCAAATAAAACGAAAGGCTCAGTCGAAAGACTGGGCCTTTCGTTTTAATCTGATCGGCACGTAAGAGGTTCCAACTTTCACCATAATGAAATAAGATCACTACCGGGCGTATTTTTTGAGTTATCGAGATTTTCAGGAGCTAAGGAAGCTAAAATGGAGAAAAAAATCACTGGATATACCACCGTTGATATATCCCAATGGCATCGTAAAGAACATTTTGAGGCATTTCAGTCAGTTGCTCAATGTACCTATAACCAGACCGTTCAGCTGGATATTACGGCCTTTTTAAAGACCGTAAAGAAAAATAAGCACAAGTTTTATCCGGCCTTTATTCACATTCTTGCCCGCCTGATGAATGCTCATCCGGAATTTCGTATGGCAATGAAAGACGGTGAGCTGGTGATATGGGATAGTGTTCACCCTTGTTACACCGTTTTCCATGAGCAAACTGAAACGTTTTCATCGCTCTGGAGTGAATACCACGACGATTTCCGGCAGTTTCTACACATATATTCGCAAGATGTGGCGTGTTACGGTGAAAACCTGGCCTATTTCCCTAAAGGGTTTATTGAGAATATGTTTTTCGTCTCAGCCAATCCCTGGGTGAGTTTCACCAGTTTTGATTTAAACGTGGCCAATATGGACAACTTCTTCGCCCCCGTTTTCACCATGGGCAAATATTATACGCAAGGCGACAAGGTGCTGATGCCGCTGGCGATTCAGGTTCATCATGCCGTTTGTGATGGCTTCCATGTCGGCAGAATGCTTAATGAATTACAACAGTACTGCGATGAGTGGCAGGGCGGGGCGTAACCTAGGTGACAGAAGTTAAAAGCCTCCGGTCGGAGGCTTTTGACTTTCTGCTAGATCGGCCGCATCGAATATAACTTCGTATAATGTATGCTATACGAAGTTATTAGCGATGAGCTCGGACTTCCATTGTTCATTCCACGGACAAAAACAGAGAAAGGAAACGACAGAGGCCAAAAAGCTCGCTTTCAGCACCTGTCGTTTCCTTTCTTTTCAGAGGGTATTTTAAATAAAAACATTAAGTTATGACGAAGAAGAACGGAAACGCCTTAAACCGGAAAATTTTCATAAATAGCGAAAACCCGCGAGGTCGCCGCCCCGTAACCTGTCGGATCACCGGAAAGGACCCGTAAAGTGATAATGATTATCATCTACATATCACAACGTGCGTGGAGGCCATCAAACCACGTCAAATAATCAATTATGACGCAGGTATCGTATTAATTGATCTGCATCAACTTAACGTAAAAGCAACTTCAGACAATACAAATCAGCGACACTGAATACGGGGCAACCTCATGTCCGAGCTCGCGAGCTCGTCGACAGCGACACACTTGCATCGGATGCAGCCCGGTTAACGTGCCGGCACGGCCTGGGTAACCAGGTATTTTGTCCACATAACCGTGCGCAAAATGTTGTGGATAAGCAGGACACAGCAGCAATCCACAGCAGGCATACAACCGCACACCGAGGTTACTCCGTTCTACAGGTTACGACGAATGTCAATACTTGCCCTTGACAGGCATTGATGGAATCGTAGTCTCACGCTGATAGTCTGATCGACAATACAAGTGGGACCGTGGTCCCAGACCGATAATCAGACCGACAACACGAGTGGGATCGTGGTCCCAGACTAATAATCAGACCGACGATACGAGTGGGACCGTGGTCCCAGACTAATAATCAGACCGACGATACGAGTGGGACCGTGGTCCCAGACTAATAATCAGACCGACGATACGAGTGGGACCGTGGTCCCAG